>TARA_B100000674_G_scaffold97893_1_pt1 | contig 28813 bp, 33 predicted proteins | sample TARA_B100000674 | Tara Oceans TARA_B100000674 (sample SAMEA2622759) | marine metagenome | biome: marine biome (ENVO:00000447); feature: surface water layer (ENVO:00002042); material: "saline water (ENVO:00002010), including plankton (ENVO:xxxxxxxx)" | depth 5 m | reverse complement strand
TAATGATTTTTTCATAAATTCTTTGAGTGATTCATATGGACCACCTTTACGATTGGTTTCAAAGATGTTCATGTTATATATTATATGTAAGTTATATTTTTTAAATAACTCATAAAAAAATCAAATTTAATGTAAAATTTTAATATACTATTTATAATTTCAAACGTTTAGTTTCATCATATTAATACTATCATACAAGACAGCCTTTGTTTTATTCTTACCTTTACTATCCTTTAATGTAAAATAATTATTAATTTAAAATTAATTAGTGGGGGATGATAGTGCAGGTTCGGTTGGAGATACACTTGCCTGGAAATGTTTTCGGATCCGGTCGGTCATCGGGATTTTTCAAGTCAAATGAAGGTTTCCATCCTTTCGGTGTCTGCCACATACATTCTTCTCCCTTCCCGTCTGCGGTATTGCCAGTAGCATAACTACGAGCACAATCTATTAAGTCCCTCGCATCAGAACAGCTGTTGAGACTTTGAGCCTCTGATCCGGTTGCACAGCAAGGGTCAGGGTGTCCGCAGGTGATCCCTTCAACCCTCCTACATTTACCCATCATATGATATACTAAAAAAGCACCGATTAAAAATAACAACACATGCTCAACTTTCATTTCGCCCATTATTTTATACTATAGTAAAACATTTTTTTCCCCAAAATGAGTAATTTTAAACTGTATTTAATTTTAACATATTAATACTATCATACAAGATAGCCTTTGTTTTATTCTTACCTTTACTATCCTTTAATGAAATATTACATTCTAAAGCTATCTTTTTGAGATCATCAATTTTATATTTACCAATAGCTTCTAAATAATTCTTATAAACACTCTTCATGTCACGTTTAATATCATTCTTTAATCTGATCTTTTCAAATAATTCACTTAAATTTTTTATTACAAAATCTTTTTCATCTGTTATACTGATACCATTATTGTATTCTAAATACACCTTTGGATAAGACTTAATCGTTGTCTCATAAGCACACCCTCCATGAACAATCACAAAATGCTTCTTAAAATAGTCATTCAGATAATAGATACTGGAAATATTATTTTCTTTTCGCCATAATTGTAAAGCATGCTGAATCTTTTGTATATTCATAACCTTGGGATTGAAACTATAATTATCATAACATGTATCTCGCTTTTCTTCTATATGTGAACAAATTTCAATTATTTTACCATTTAAATATACATTATTGCTGTCTAGATTTTCAGTTCCCGAATAAATCGGATCAAATTCACATAAGATACATTCAACAAAAGTCTTGTATTTCTTAGATGTATTCTGTTTAGTATTTATATTTGTTACATCATTATTACACACAGCACTATTGCCCGTATTACTTAAACTTTGAACATGAGAAGATTCATTAATATTTTCAGTGAAATTACAATCTTGGTTTAAATCTTTGAGTAGGTCGAAAATCATACTATAATTCTACTATAAACTAGTATAAACTAAAACTTTTAAATCAAATTTATTGAAAACTAAAACTAAGTATAGTTGATTCTAATTTATCAATATTATGATTTTTATAGTTTTTCTTTTCTTTTTTCTTTTTAGGCATAGGTTTTTTGTTTTCTGGTACAATTATCTGATCAATTTCAGATATATTATTTGTTTTTGATATAGTATTTATATACTCTAATAATTCATTTGCTAATTTATCATCTAACAAAGAAACATTAAAAAAAATTCCATTCTTATTTTCAGAGTAAGCAATATTATTTTCTTTAATAAATGTAAAAATTAAATTACTTATAATACTATCATTAATTGTTGCCAGTTTATTATGAATTTGTTTTTTGATGTCCATTTAAGATTCAAGATAAATTTTTTATACTATTTTACCGACCACTTGAATTTGTTTTGCTCTATATTTAACACGCTTGTCTAATACTTCCACCTTAATATTCTGACCCTTACTATAACTATCTAATTCTTTGTCTAAATACATTTGAGGAACTATAATTAAAAGCGGTGATTCTTTAACTGAATCTAATTTTTCTGAATCTAATTTTAAGTAGGAAATTAATCCCATTTTGGTAACACTATCTACAACTGCATCATATATGTCCCCTTTACATGGTAAAATTGAATCCATCTTATAAGTAATGTTGTATTCAATATTACTCAATCCATTGTGCGTTACGATTTTACCAATTGATCTTTTAACGATTGATACAGAATTTTCTAATACATAACCATATTTTCCACATACATTCTCCATTTGCTTTTTAAGATGAAATTTAATAAGACCATTAATATCTTTAGTCTTATAAATATCTTTTGCGTGAATTTGAATTGTTGTAGTTTTTAACTCTTGTTTTGAAATATCACTCATTATATATCTAACTAATATCTTAATTATCTTTAATATCAAATTTTTTTATTTTTATATTATAAATAATGCCTAAAAAAATGTCTGAATCTAAAAAGAGAGAGAGTGCTATCATCGGAACAATACAACAAAAAGAAGATGCTGAATCACTTGTTGATAGTATTGCGTTTGGAACCTATGAGTAAACTTGAAGAATGGAATGATAAATTACAAACTATGAAAGCAGGGATTCCCGAATCTTGTGAAAAGTCTCGTAAACTATACAACGATATTGCTGATGGTATTACAGGTAAAAGGAGATGGGAAGAAGATGGTAAAAGAGTGAAAGCAGCTAGGGCATTAATGTTAAGCGATAAATTAGATTGGATACGTGAAAGATGTAAGAAGCCAGAAATCTCTTCTTTGAAAAAGAAGCGTCGTCCGAAGAAAACTAAGCGTAAAGGGACCAAGCGTAAAGGGACCAAGCGTAAAGGAACCAAGCGTAAAGGAACGAAACGTAAAGGAACCAAGCGTAAAGGAACCAAGCGTAAAGGAACTAAGCATCACAAAAGACATGTTTCAAAGTATAACATGATGGGTGGTAAAAGAAGTAAGAAGAGTAAGAAGAGTAGGAGAGGCAAGAAGAGTAACAAGAGCAAGCGTAAGCAAAGAAGCAAGAGGAGATAAATTTAATAATATTTCATAAATATTAAATCATTTTGAATGCATGAATCATCTAATCTTAAGCATAATTCAATAAAAAATACATATTCTTTTTTAATACCCTTTTCTATGAAATTTTTATTATCATCATATTGTGATAAATATTTACTTAATTCATCTTTAATAAATTTACGAGTTGATTCACCTAACCAAGCCCCGGTTGCTTGATCTTGAATCACAACACCTGGACCCGGTGGATACGCATAATTTTTTCTTAGTTTATCACCTCTCTTGATAACTTTTAATACGATACCATTATTCTTAAACTTATATCTTTCCACATATGTAGTGAATCCCCAATTAATATTATAGGTAATCTCTTCTTTGTTAGATTTTATCATCTTTGAAATATCTATTTCATCTATCCTGTTAAATACTTCAATTGAATGATTATCATATCGGTAAAATACAGGCTTTTTATTTAAGTTATGATATAAAAAGAAACCAGTAAATTCATCCCTATGTTTATCTTCAAAATTACGATAATATTTGAAATTTGTATCATAATATATAAATATTTTTTGTACACATTTTACTAATATTTCCATGAAATCATATTCCTCATATGATTCACCTTCTTTAACATAACAACAAACACTATAACATATTATTAATTTATCATTATAAGATAATCTATCAAACAGATATTGATATACAATATCATCTTTTACATGTAATTTTTTAATAATATTTTGTTCAAATTCTTCAAATTTAAAAGATTTTAGATTATCGTATACTCTTCTTATTTCTTCTTCACTAAAAGATTGCTTGTCAACAATAATATTTGTAGAACGCTTTTCTTTACTTTCAACCATGTATTGTATTGGTTTCGAGTTTCCACTATTTAATCTATAATAAGGTGGTAATAGTTTATCACTATTAAAATAGGGTTGAAAATTATAAAAACCATCATTTACACTTAAATATCCTTTATCACCATAACAATTATGTAATGTATACTTCTCAACTTGCATCTCTTTTAGAGCATGAAATAAAATATCATTATAAACCTCTTTATATTCAGATAATCCATCCATTAATTCTTCTAATGTATAAGAAACAGATTTCAAAAACATATTATGAATACGTTTCTTATACACTTGAACTAATGCGTCTGAATATTTTATCTGAAAAGTATCTTCATTTTGTTGATAAATGATAGGTTTATCACCTTTCATATAATTACATACTGGGGTGAAACTACAGACCCGACTATATTTTTTATCTCCACCCTTGTACATGAATGATTTAGGTCCATCTTTATACCGATAAGCTGGTTGAACACGAAACTTACCTATGTCTTTTTCAGTTAATATATTTGAATTTTTAAAGAAATATTTATCAATCGCAACTGTTTTTAATATGTTTTCGATTTCACCAATCTGTTTGGCCTTGTATTCAGAATATCTATATAAATACATATCAATACTTTCATTTGTATCTATCTGCGAAGAATGTAAATAAACAGTTACATTTCTTTCTTTTTCATCTAATTCTTTGTGAGAGCAGTTACGAATACCTCGGCCAATTACCTGTTCTAATTTATTAATATTATGCCATGGCTCTAGGATGTGAATCGTTCTTATATTCTTGAAATCTAAACCTTCACTCGCAACAGTGGATCCAATTACAACCTTTATTTTACTGCCATCAGAGTTTTCTGAAGAAGCAACTACTCTTAACTCTTCTTCTAATTTACCAACTAAATTCTCACCAGAACCAGCAATTACCATGTATTTAGCTTGTTTAAAATCCTTCTTGTCACTGTATTCACTTAAATATTTTCCTTCATATGAAATCTGTTCACTTTTAGATTTCAATACTTTTTTACCATCATATTTACCATAACCATTCTGTTCTAAAGCTAAAACTAATGGTATAACACCAGATTTAATCCAATTACTATAAATAAAAACTATACCATCCGAATTTTCTATAATATCTAAGATAGATGCTATCTTTGATGAATAGTTTTGAATCAAATCTTTCTTAAAAAATTCACCATACTTCTCAATTGTTGTATTTTTATATGAATATTCTGTGATAGATGGTTTAATCTTTTTATTCATACAGTTCATTAATCCTTCATCTCCGTATAAATCTTTAGGGTCATCTGAATCACCTGGATAAACTATATTTGACAATTGTAACAACAGCCCTTCATCTTCAATTCTGAGATTTAATAACCCTCTGTATTTCATCATTTCACTCATATAAATCTCTTTTTGATGATTCACTAATGGCGAACAAAACAACTCTAAAAATGATAAACGTTTATCATCTAAGATTGGGGTACCAAAGATATCTGTAGGCATACCTGGCGATTTCATTAATCTTTCTTTATCATGATTCGGATACAATCTTATAGGAAATGATACAGGGTTTTCACCTCTTAAGTATGAAATATATCCCTTACATTTATCTTTTAAATATTCAATATTGTTCATTTTCCCATCAGCATCAAATATATCCTTTTCTGAAATAAGAGTGCGATTGTCATTTAATAACAACATGTTTAAGATCCAAACTATCTCAGATGAAATATTATACATTGGATTTGCTGTTAATAACACTAATCTCAAATTCTTACTATATTTAATCACTAATTCAATGTATTTAATTGTATCTCTAGATTTAATATCACCCTCTTCAGTTCTAATATTATGAACCTCATCAATGATTAACACTCTATTTGAAAATGTAGATTCAATTGTTTCAATCATTTTTAAATGTTTCCCTTGAGGATCTTGGATATAGTTTGTCTTTTGTAAGATTAATTTTTTGACTCTATTCGCAAAAGCAGCATATCCATGTAACTCATAATATCTTTTTATCTTCTTTTTGGCTGTTTTGTCATTGAATACTTTTTTATCTTCGCTATTCGTGTCATAATAGTATTCATCACCAGTACATTGGTTATCTCCTTTTCTCGGATCAAAAATTGTCTTCCTCCATCCTATTTGAATATTTTGTGAAGCCAAAATGATTATTCTGTTTTCTAAATCACCATAAACATCTTTGAAATTTTCAGCAATTGAAATACCACTACATGATTTACCAACACCCACTCCATGAAATATTAAAATACCTCTATACTGTGTATTCGGTGAAAGTAAATTCTTTAAAAATAACTGATGAGGAGCTAGTTCGAAGAATTTACCAACGTCTCCACCACCACATTTATCACTTATCGTTCCAACTTCAGAGGGTATAATATGTCTTCTTAATTCTTCTTTTGCTAATAGCTTATCAGAAATATTTTCCTCAAAAGTATCGGGATAATATTGAAAATCCTCTTTATAATCATTTATTTCTTTGTTTAAATCTGAATTTTTATCTTTGCTATCTTTATCAGCTTGCATTTCAATACATCTCTTTATGGCTTCTAGGTGACACCATTTCATGAAATTTGTAGTTATCTCTACCATTTCACCTCTTTTAAACAAGATGTTCTCATCTTTATATTCTGTTTTAGGTTTTAATTCATTAATATCATCATAATCATCGTAATAATCATAGTAATCATTGTATCCCTTGTTCTGATAGTAATTTATACATTCTTGTATACAATCTTTAGTATTTAGTTCTGGTATATTATAATAATAATCAATCATACTATATATATTACTAATAATAATATTAAACTAAAATATATTTTTCACTTAAACTATCTATAAAATCAAATATATCATTGATAATCTTGAACCTCGTATGATGATAATCTCTTATCATTTCTAATGATTCACTTTTAGTTACCCATTTAATATCTTTTAACTCGGTTACTTGATCCTTGTTTGTAATATCTATAAATACTTCTTTTTCTAAATTCGTAAGATAACCAATATAATAAAGATATTTATATCTAACACGGTTTTCACCAACAAATTCTTCAGTGAATGGTTCTAAATTCATTATTAGCTTGTAATCATCACAATTATAGTTTGTTTCTTCGTTAAATTCGCGTTTCGCGCAATCTAAGTCACTTTCTCTATGATTTCTTCTGCCTTTTGGAAATTCCCATTCTGTCATCATGTAATTTGTCTCTGAATTATCAACAAAATATTGTAAATTTATAAAAATATCTCTCTTTTTAAAGTGAAATCCAGTGCTCAATCTCATAAATTTATCATGTCCTTTATAATAATCACTATTCTTTTGTATATTTCCTATATCTATCATCCATAAGGTAGACCATAATTCATCAAAACTATGATTAATAATGCTTCTCTTTTCATCCACTGTAAATTTATCAATTAATATTTGTATATAATCAATATTAAACACATCATATTTACCTCTTATAAATTCAATAAAACATAATGAATCTTTTCTCTGAATCATTAAAACTTGAGGTTCTTCAGTGTCTTTACGGAAAATTAAATTTCCACAACTTAATACAGGATTCCTACAATCTCTTTGAATATGTCCTTTTAAACCACAATTATTACAATAAATAGCTGATTTATCCTCCATCACGAGTTCCTTAAAGAAATATACGGGTTTTCTTTTTAAATTAAAAATATATTTAAGATATTATAATGAAAAATTCAATTAAACCAAAGATTTGGGGACCTCATGGTTGGAAATTTCTCCACTATGTATCTTTAGGTTATCCCGATGATCCTACTGAAGAAGATAAACAAAACTATAAAGATTTTTTTACTTCATTAAGATACGTTTTACCATGTGAAAAGTGTGCTCTGAATTATAAACACAATTTAGCCAAATATCCTATTGATAATCACTTACACAATAGAGACACACTCGTTAAATGGGCAATAGATGTTCATAATGAAGTGAATGAAGAATTAGATAAACCCACATTACAATACGATGAAGCTATCGAATTGTATTCTAAAGAAGAACCTAAAGTATTAGATTACTGTTTTAAATTTTTAGTCTTAATCACTTTATTGGTATTCTTGTTTTTCATATTAAAAAAATAAATTTATTTCTTATCATACCACACAGAAGCACTAGTGTCTTCAAATAATGGATTTTTACCTTGAACTATTCTTCCATCTTTAGTATGTATTTTAACTATATCTAAATATTCTTTAACTTTATGTTTTCTAAGGACTCTTTGTAACATAAAATGACCTGTCGTTTGAAAAACAAATCTGCCTTTCCATGTTTTATAAATCTTTTGTTTTCGTTTCTCATAATAACTTTCTTCGCAATGTTTCAGTATATCATCATAAAGCGAATTGTCCTTTTGTGTTCCTAAGAGAGCATTATACGGCAAATGACTATCACTCCATCTCACAAAAAAGTATGGTAACTTAAATAAATGCTTAATACTTTTATTCATAATACAAATATCTAAATCAACATAAATACCACCAAAGCGGTACAAGATAAGATATCTTGCAAAATCTATCCGCATGATATCCTGTTCAAAATCATAATAAACGCGTTTGTATTTTTGATTTCTTGGTTCATTTAGCAAATCTTCCACCATTTTTCGCGACCATAATTTATACTGAATACCTTGTTTTTCACATTTTTGTTTATTATTCTTGTGACACTTATAGAAACGTGGTATTTCATGAATCTCACCTTTCCCAATGTTAAAAAAAATCTGATGGAGAACCATCTTTTGATCTTTATATTTCTGATTTTTTTTGGATTTGTTGGATTTGTTGGGTCTAATGGATCTTCTATTCTTTTTAGGTGTATCTGATCTTCTATTCTTTCTAGGTGTGTATGGCTTTCTGTTTTTTCTTCGTTTTGTTCTAAGTGGCATATATACTAAGTGTTTAGATTTTTTTAAGATTTATTAAATCTCAATGAATGATATAAAGCGTGTGCTTTAGTTTGGTCTTCGCATTTTGTCCTTCCTCCACCCTTTTTCCCTCTTGACCCGGATGACTCGCATGACCTATTTGCATTTTCGAAACTCTTTATCTAGTGCTAGACCCTGCTTTTCATTGCGAGTCGCAATTGTCTTGCAGATGAATCCCTCATTCAGAACTGACTTGTTCATCTCCACCGGTCCACTCCACTCCACTTGACAGATGTATTCACATCGCTTGTCACGCCATGCTTTTCTCTTCATTGGGTTCGAATCTCGCCAGTGTGGGTGTTCTGTATCAGGGTGAGATATCAGAGGCACCATTCCAAGAACATCAGCACGACTATAGAAACTCGGATTTTCTGTACTACTTTGTCTGAACGGTGTTTTAACGACTCCCCGATAGACGCGATTATTCTTTTGAGATTCTGGGAGCCACAAGACATCTCCAACATTGACATCCTGATGCTGTTGCATGCGGATGTTGTATCCTTTGGTTTGACTATCCCACACATCGATGGAATAACATCCATGCTCTACAAACTTCTCAGTGAATCCCGAATGACCTCCTTTAGATGGTCGTTGATTCTTGTTGTTTGAAACGCGGAAATGTTTCCGTTTCTTGGTCGAATGAACAAGTTGAGGTTGCGCATCTAGCTCTGCCTCCAGATCCTCAAATGCCTTCTCCGCTTCTGCCCATTCCTCTTCGGCCTTCTCTGTGGCCGACATGCGAGGGACTCCGAGATCGTGGAGTCTCTCTTGGGCTTGGGCTTGAGCGAGGTGGTTCATATCTGTCCCTGTGTATTCTTCCTAAGAACCCTTCTTCTCGCGATCTGTTCTCTTGTCCACGCTGTTGTCTGTGCTTTGTCTGCGCTGTTGTCCACGCTGTTGTCTGTGCTTTGTCTGCGCTGTTTGTCTGTGCTTTGCGTTTCACCAAGCGTTGTTTCTTAATTCATCAAATCACAACGATAAATCAAATTTATCTGTTCGCGAAAAAAATCATTCGTTTCACAATTCATTAAAATTTTTTTCTTGTTTAAGATTATAAAACAAATGCCAAGACAGAAAACTCTTGTTGTAGAAAAAATATATTCTGATGATGAAATTAAATCTAAAGAAGGACAATGGTTTGATGAATCTCATATCAAATATCCCATTGTAAACTCTAATACCGATGTTTATCGCTTAGATGATAAAGGTATTAAGCATTTATTATTAAAATTCAGGAAAAATGTTATACCAGATAGTTTAATAAAGACAGGTTGGGATTCATATAAAGATTTAGCAAAAGCGAGTCGTGGGAGAGGTGCTTCAGCTGGTCCCATTGATGTGAATAGTCAGTATTGGGGAAAACGCAAACTTGTTGATACTAAGAAATGGTCTACTGGTTATCTGAATCCAAAAGGATTAGAATTACATGATTCATTGTCTCCTTTAGATGAAAGTGAATTATGTGCCAAATGCGATGAATTTAATATTAAACGTAAAGATGACATGCATAAAGAACAACTAATTATAGCACTCATAAAAAAACAAGGAGGTATCTCAAAAATGAAAGTTAATAACCAAGTCGCTAGTAATCCAATTGGATTTTATGAATCTGGTAAGAATTTTGCCGATTTACCATGTCGCTTAACACATTTCACTAGAACCAATTTTGAAAAATACAATAATGGATTACCTTTTATTCAGCATATCGACAAATTATTTAAAAAACTTATCCCTGAAGCTCATAATAAACAATTAGTGAGAGCAGATACTAAACCTCATTTAAAAATTCCTAAAACAGCTTTCAGTACGGTGACTATTAATCGCAACTTTAGAACCGCAATGCACAGAGATGCCGGTGATTTTAGAGATGGGTTTGGTAATCTCACTGTGATTGAAAGAGGTAAGTATCATGGCGGATATACAATCTTTCCACAATATGGTGTGGCGATTGATTTAAGAAACAATGATTTTGTAGCGATGGATGTTCATCAATGGCATTGTAATACTCCCATGTATGAAACTGAAGAAGATAAAGCATTTAATGAGACTTTAGATTACGCGTTCAAAGACAATCCTGAAGTTGGAACAGCTGGTATCTATGAAAAATATACCAGAATATCTTTTGTCTGTTATTTACGAGAAAAAATAGCGAATTGTCCCGATGTAATAGATCCCAGATTTTTAACGAAATCAGGTCACGGGAAAATAATAAAAGAACCTGCTGAATCTGCTGAATCTACTGAATCTACTGAATCTACTGAATCTACTGAATCTGCTGAATCTTCTGAATAAATTAATCATAATATTTATGAATACTATATTTTACCCAATCATCAAAATTAAACATTTGGTGATAACCATCTGTTTTTTTCATCGTTGTTTTCATTAATGGTTCTACGCAACGGCTACTATATAATGCCCCTAAATATTTATCTTTATATCTTGCTTCTTGTAATGATCCATTCAAAACAATAAAATCACAATCTTTACCACCGTGGTCATGTATTTCTGTACTACATTTAGGTTCCCATCTTATCAAAGCTAAATTTGATAAACCAAGTGTATATTTTGTATAAGCATTTGCAATTTTCACTCGTTGAATTAAATTCATATTAAAGTTAATTATTATAATACTAATAATATGGAACAAATTTTAAATCCTTTTGATAAAATTAATCCATTATCAAATTATCAAAAGTTTTATAAATTAGTCATAAATATTAAAGACAAACAATTACTAATTAAAATCTCTAAAATGTTAGAAAATAGATTAAAAGAATTTAAATAAGTTTATTTAAAGTTATATTTATCATTTACTCATTATATTGATGAGCGATAAGACAAGTATTATTACGATTTTACATGGTGAAAAAGAATTTATACCCTTAATTAGAGAAAACTATAATAATTTTTTAGATAAAGATTCTTTAGAATTAGTAATTGTTGATGATGGCGATAAAAATCTAATTAGTCATTTTAGTGATTTAGAAAATGTATTATACTTACATTTAAATTATGAAGAAAAAGAAAAGTTTACCGATCAGATACATGAAGAATACAACCAACCCAATAAATCATACCTATATTACGAAAAGTTAAGAGGTAGATTACCTAATGGATTCTTAAGGGATTATGGTTGTGGAATGAGTAGTCATGATAATATTTTTCACATGAATATGGATTGTATTTATCATCCAAAAAGTATTCAGAGAAAGTTATCATTCTTGAAACGAGTGGGTGCTGAATGCGTTTATTGTGATACAAGTTTAGCATACGATATCTATGGTAAAGGATTATATAGAGTAGAATCACCTGTTAAGATTCATGAATCTACTCTATTTCATAAGAGAGAATTTTGGAAGCGTAGAGGATTCCAATGGTCTGACACGATAAATGAAGGGAAATATTTTCACTACAACAATGGTCAAGATAGAAAGATGGATAACTATTATGATACAATTCAAGTATTAAGTGTCCATAATATTAATATTTACAAGCCTGTGAAAGTTACTTTAGAGGGTGTAGATATTAAGATCCCAGAAATGATGAATGAAATCAAGGTAACCGAGCATCCTTTTAAAAAGTTAATTACTGATATCTTTAAGGATGAAACGACTATTTTGGGATTAGAAAGCGAGTTTTTAGAGAATATAGAATTGGATGAAAAATGGGTTACACATAATATTAAGGATAAATGGAAGCAAACAAAGCTGAGTAAAATGGTGAAACAAATTGGTGAAAGTTTTAATGTGTTTTTATATTCAGCAAAACATCCAGCATGGGATTTATTCAAGAATGTGCCATTCGATATAATAATCCTTGAAACACCGAAGAATTATGAACAAATGTGTAGTATTATTCAATCTAATAAAACCTATGAATATATTCACGTTCAAGGATTGTTCATTAGAAGAGAATTCCTTGAAAAATAAAATATTTATTATAGTATAAAAATATGGATATTGTTGGTAGAGGAATTGATACCGGTAAAGGTTATTTGAAACAAGGTCGTGGTTACTTGAACAGAAAGATGCACAATACAATGATTCAGCACTCGGTGTTTGCTGCTATTGTATTCCTTATTGTTGCTCACCCGAAAACTTTTCAGCTAGTTGGTAGCGTAGTAGGAACTCAAAGTAAAAACGTATTACTACTAATTCATGCTGTAGTTACTGGTTTAATCATGTATTTCGGTAGTATTTATCTTTTTGAACCGGTTCAGAGAGTTATACTTGGGGCATAAAATTTAACACTATAATTTACTATTTAGCTTTTCTTTTTTAGTATCATTCACTATATTATTTTTCATTAATTCAAAGAAAAATAACTCCATGTATCTCTTTGCCAAGAGTACAATTCCTTTGTCTTCAATACAATCTTCGTATTGAGTGAACATAGTATTGTGTAATTTTATACGTCTGAGTATCTCTTCGTTATCCATTTTAATATTATTAAGATGGTAGTTTTTAAATAAACAAAATTTGATATTACTTAAAATTAAAATATTTATAATAACTAAAATGGGTAAATATTTGTGCAAACGCTGTGGGAAAGAATTCAATCAAAAATCTCATTTTGATACACATTGTAAAAAGAAAATTCCATGCAAAGACATTAACAAGGTAATATCTAATCTTGTAAAATCAGAAGTAAATGAACAAGTTAAACTATTAGTCCCTCAGTTTGGTGAATTATCAAAAACACTTACTAGTAAATTGGATAAAAAAACAAAAAAATCAAAAGGTATATTCTTCACACCGTATAATATTATAAAACAATCATGTGATATAGTGTTTGAATATTGTGCCCAGAATAATATTCAAATTACCGATATTTTAGAACCCTCTTGTGGGTCTTGTGAATATATTAAATATCTTGATAATATAACAGAAAATGTAAATATTGATGGAATTGAATATGATGATACTATTTATGAAAATATAAAATCATTGAAATTCAGAAATACTGTAAATTTAATGAAAATGGATTACTTAAAACATGAAGTAGAAAGAATGTATGACCTTATTATTGGGAATCCACCTTATTTCGTAGTTAAACAATCTGATGTAAAGAAAGAATATAAACAATTTTATGATGGTAGACCAAATATGTTCGTTCTCTTTATCATTCATTCTCTATCAAAGCTTAAAGAAGGTGGCCTAATATCTTTCATTTTACCAAAGAGTTTCTGTAATTGTCTTTATTACAACAAGATAAGATCACACATTAATGAAAATTTTACAATTGTAGATATTTGCGATTTTAGCAAAGAATCATATCTAGAAACGGCACAAGATACTATCATGCTTTTCATTCACAATAAACCAGGTGAAAATAACGATTATATATACAATAACAATGGAAATATATTATTTAATACACCGGAAAATATTAAACACATTAAAAGATTATATGATAACTCTACAAATCTTAAAGATCTTAATTTATCAGTTAAGGTTGGGAATACAGTCTGGAATCAATGTAAAGATATTTTAACAGATGATAGTAAATTTACAAGACTAATATATAGTGGAGATATCAAAAATAATAATCTGGAATTAACAGAATATAAAAATGATGAAAAGAAAAATTATATTATGGCAAAAGGGGAAATGGAACCCGTATTAGTAGTGAACAGAGGGTATGGTGTGGGAACTTATAATCTTAATTACAGTATTATTGATTTAGATCATGAATACCTGATTGAAAATCATTTAATCATTATAAAATCAGATGATAATCTTTCGAAAGAAGAGTTAATCAGTAAATTTAACATGATAACTAAATCATTTGACGATAAGAGAACTGAAGAATTCATTCAATTGTATTGTTGTAATTCAGCATTAAATACAACCGAATTACAAACTGTGCTGCCTATCTATTTGTAGTAAAATTTGATTTCATGGTGGTTGATTATTTTTTTATAAGAACATACAAACTATTTATAATGACTGACGCGATCCCTTCCCCTGTCTTTGAAAGAGAACTTGGGCAAATCCCTATTAGGGAATTATTTGCTAGAGATGGAGATGGTTCATATTTGAATTTTGATTCTACAGAAGATCGCGAAAAAACACAGAAAAAATACCGTATCCCTATACATCAAAGGTTCAATCGATGGTCTTCAGATGATAAACAATCTCTGATCGCTTCAATCTTTCTAAATTATATTATTGGAAGTATCAGTTTATCCAGGCACCATGATGGTGAGATGGGTTTCTATGAAAATATTCAAGATGGACAATCCCGATTAACGGTAATTCAGGAATACATAGAAGACAAATTTAGATTTAAAGGTCTTCTATTCAGTGAATTATCAGAATATGATCGTAATAGGTTTATGGATTATAAATTTTCAACTGATATAACAGTTCCTAGCCGAAGGGGGAATACAAACTTGACTCTAGATGATCATTATTTTGTTAATTTTGACCGTATTAACAAGGGTAAATCTTTATCTGACAATGATAAATACTGGTGTTACAAGAATAAAAAACTAGTTGAAATAGCTATTAATCTTATAGAAGATTCAAAAGAAGATTATCCTTTTATGGGAGTTTCAAAGTTTGGAGAAAAAGATAAGAATGGTAAAGTAGAACGCAAACCACTTGAAGAATTTGTCACTTTTATAAGCGCCTTATTGAATAACATATACAAAAAATCTTTTGATAGAAACAGTGAATATTTAGAATATAAAAAAACAAGTGTTATAGAAGAAAAGCAACCGTACACTCAGAGTGATGTAGATTATGTCTATGGTTTTATAGAATTTTATAAAAGTATCCATGATACAATGCTTAAACAAATGCCTCCTAGACAAAGAGAAAAAGTAAATATTCATTTTAATAACCCAGGTAAATTTTTAGGGATGATTGTCATGGACTATAAAGACGAATCTACAACCTCAAATTACAAAAAAGATATGTGGGTTAATATCCTTAATATTAATCGTGCTTCAGATAATTTTATGAAAGAGACAAATACTCTTTGGAATGGTTTTACCGATGCTAACAAGAAGAATCAAGAAGAAGAAAATATTCGTATGAGATTAAACCGAGTTAAAGAATTTTATAGTAATAAACAAGAGACCGCTTCTAAATATCATATTGAATACAATGAAAATTCATCTGATTAACTAATCTGTAAAGCAGGGAAAGCGACACCATTACCATTCTTCCATCTTAATAAGATATTCATCTCCTTATTACTCTTCGTCAAACACACAACTGTATTATTTTTTTTGATCCTTAAAACCTTATCAATTGTGTAATCATCTGGATCAACTTCTTGATAATGAAACTCATTATTACCCCATAACATGTAATGTTTATCTTTTTGAGTATCAATCATATATTTATTCATTTCTGAAATTTTCAATTGGCTTCCTTCTAAAAACTCCTTAATACTTTCTCTCGACTTTTCATTCATGAAATTATAATTTTGAATATCTTCTTCTAATCCCGTATACTTAGATGATTGCTTAGAACCCTTATAATATGCCTCTTTAAATGAAATCATGCATGTTGGATTGTTGCCATGTATTTGTTTTAAGTAAATCGTTTTATCGGGTATATTGTAATTGACTTGGGAACATATCGACGGTAAATATTCATCGTAAAATAATTCCTCATATGTTTTATCACAATCAAAATACTTTGATAATTTCATCGGAGAAACATACTGAGGACAGTCATTTACATTACAAGCGTTGTTCTTAAACTCTATTTTATATTCTTTTAATAAAGTATTACTCGCATTATAAAACATGATATTGAAATCATGATGGTATTTCCTACCACCCTTAGTTTTTATCTTATAACTGTGGACTGATTGATGGGCTAATTTACTCACCTGAATTTTTAATTTATCAATGTAAAGATTGAATTTATCATGGAGTTCAATCCATCGCGGATTATTGGGGTATGGGTTGCCACCCGCTAAAGCCTTGATAATATATTCTCTAGTTTTATTCGATTCATCATTACAATTCTTGCTTTGATGGCTATAAAATAACTCTATATCAGATTTTTCTAATGTTTTCCCCCAGGTAGAAATGATAGGTTTTTTGTTAAATGAATTTACCCTATGATTTATATGTTTTATCAAGGTTTTCCGATTTTTGCCACTAGTTTCTAATGTTTTTAATGATTCTAATTCACTAATCGTTAAAGATAGATACATTGGGTTTCTCTTTACACCCGAAATTGTTAGACCTAACAAATGTGTTAATTTATTCGTTTTTTCTTGCTCCTGTACGACCGTCATAGAAAGACCTTCCATTTTTAATCTATCTAGTAGATGTTGTTGTTTAAGTATTTTATCGGGATATATATTATTTTTTATCAAATTATTTAGTGTTCTAATTTGCTGTCTGAGAGGTACCCTTAACATCAGTTGCAAACATAGGTTTATGAATCACTTGAACCCAAGAATCAAATTTATAGAGAATTAAGAATACTATATGTTTTTATCAATTTATACGAATAATAGTTAAGAACAATTAATTCTTCATCAAAACCATTAAAATTTTTTAAATTTGATTTCATGATAATTTTTTATCATTACAATACAAAATAAGAGCTTTAGGATACTCGTGAACAGACCCTTGCGAAAAAACAATATGAATTGCCAGAACAACTGGGTAGAAATGACAGATGAAGAGTTGGCTATCGCCGCTTACGGCGAAGGGATACCGCCTGAATCTCTTAAAGATGAAGAAGAGGGTGGAGAAACAATAATTATCACAGTATCCATGGACTCAGAAACCACGCAGATGCCCTTCGGTACAGTGAACACTGGGCCATTCCTAGAATTATTTTGGCGAAAGACAGGCGCTGATTGCGATGGCGAAGAAGAATTAATGCAACTACCAGATGGTAATACATATTTGATCAGTCTAGCAGAACATTGCGAATAAGAAACACATTCTCTTCTTAAAAATTTAAAATTTGATTCTGTGATAGTTTTTTATCGTTACAACAAATAAAGAAAGACTGATATGTCTTACTTTACATCTTGGGATGTGAATGTATTCCTCTGTTTTCTAACACTCGGTCTTCCGTGGGATCTGGCGCGAGGTATGGTCGCAAAGATGAAAAAGATACATGAAGATTACTCCCAAGAAAAAACAAGAGATTGGTATTGTAGCTTAGATCACTATAAAATTTACAGTAAAAATTGGCATCGCCCGAATGAAGCTATCCGAGAATTTAAACTGGCTTGGAGGTGGAGATGTCCTGAAGTCCGCAGGGATATAATTTATAGAATGATTATGTTTCAGGATTATGATTTTATTCAAAGGTTAAAATATGATTTCGATCCATTTAATGGTCGTTACAGGATAGATTCGGATAAAGAAAAGCCTAAAAAAGGCAGATATCATTCATCATATGGATTATGGGATGTATGGTCAGCTTGGAATAATTATCACGACGTAGAAAGTCTAGGAAGACATGTCCATAGTATAATAAATGGGGGGGATGGAATATTGAAGGTAGATAGAAGACAATACGTTGCCAATTGGTATAAAAACATTCATGAGGGAAGATATTTCTTATTCTTTCAAGAAAATAATCTAACAGGATACGGTAGAAGGAAATCAAAAGATATTAGCATATCAGAAAAGGTTAAAAGATTCGGATCAATTCATAACATAGGTCCATATGAACAGGTGGCGGAAGACCTTCTAGTTTTAGATGGGCCAGGATTAGGTAAGAGAGGATCAAAGATTGAGCATATAGATGATCTTTTCTTAAATTAATTTAAAATTTGATTTTATGATAGTTTTTTATCACAACAAAATTTATACTGAATACCTAATAAATAAGTAACTTTCATAACCATGTCTTTGTTGAGACAACTGTTCAGGCAGAAGATTGGTAAGGACTATCCCGAAGATCTTGATGATATATTTTTCCATCTGCTTCGTAAAGAAAAGCATCCCCCCGTTCAACTACTAGAAGATATATCGCTACTCTGGTTTACTCCCGGAGTTGACCACACATCATCTGGTTCCATGCTAGAATGTTTAGGTAAGGAATCTGAGATCAATACAATCCAAGAATACATTGACCACTTTGAACACTCACAAAAAAGCAGAAAGTGGTTTAAATCTCTAGAATCGGATGAATATTCTTTATCCGCTGTCGATGTAATTAATACTATCCGCGAACTCAGAGACGGTAATTTAGATTTTCATATAGAAGATGAGTCTAGTATATGGAGTCTTGATGACGGAGACATAGATAAGACAACACTCGTCATATATCGCGATGAATTTAAATTAAATGAAAGAGCGAAGAAGAGAATTGAAGAATTTCTTGACAACGGAATGTATCCATACACTTACAACAAAAACAATGTGAACAATGATGGAGGATTTATTTGGCTCCCAGCATGGGAAGAAAATATAATAGGTAGACTTATACTGAAACCAGAATATGATATTGAATTTACAGAAGATTACTGGAATGGAGAACAACCAGAATATTAAGATATTTGAAATTTTAATGAATGATTTTTTATCACAATAAGGTTATTTAAATATTAATTTATATTACTAAAGATATAAATATGTTAGAAAATGTTTATTATATTAATCTCAAAGAAAGAACGGAACGTAAAGAGCAAGTTGAAAGCGAGTTAAATGATATGGGTTGGAAATATCAAAGATTTGATGCGATTAAAGATGAAAATCATGGAAGAGTTGGTTGCACTATGAGTCATTTAAAATTATTAACTATGGCAAAAGAAAAGAATCTAGAATACATAGTCATAGTTGAAGATGATATTCAATTTATGAGAAAACAATGGTATAATGATAAAATTAAAGATATCATGAATCAAGATTTTGATGTGTTTTTATTAGCTGGGAATATAAGACCTCCCGTCCGTTTAACTCAATATAAAGACACTTTTAAAATCAGTAATAGTTTCACAACAACTGGATATATAGTTAAAAATCATTATTATGATTCACTAATACAAAATGTAAAAGAAGGACTTCAATTGCTACAAAAAGATCCAGATGGACAATACAATAGTAACGCAATAGATTGTCATTGGATGCGCTTACAAGAAGTAGATAAATGGTACATGATTTTACCCAGAACAATTACCCAAAGACCAGTATATAGCGATATTGAAAAAAGATTTACAAATTATAATCATTTAATGTTAGATAAAATAGACAGAATTCCACAAGATGTTGTCAATATACAAACTGATAAAAATTATATACTTTTAATACAATCGTGTAAAAAATACTATGATACTAGAGCTCAAAAACAAATAAATGGATGGTTAAAAGACTTACCCCCTTTTATAAAATACTACCATGTTATTGGTGATATATCAATAGAAAATAATTATATTGATAATGAAAAGAATATAATTTATGTTAAAGAAAAAGATGATTATATTAATTTATCCTCCAAAACATATGAAGCATTTAAAATATTAACAGAAAAATATGATTTTGAATATGTAATAAAAACTGATGATGATCAAAAATTAATAGATGATAACTTTTATAACCATATTATGTCTTCATTCAGTAAAAAATACGATTATGGTGGTAAGTTAATAGATTGCCAAGATCATATTTCACAATATTATTTAACACAACCTGAATTAATAAATCATAAAAATATTTATTTAGAAAAAACATTGTATGCTAATGGAAGATTAATAATATTATCTAAAAAATCCATTTTACACTATCTAACTATTGAAACTGAATTAAAATCTAGGATTATAGAAGATCATGCATTAGGATATTTATTGTCTGAAAAATATAAAAATAATTCATTTTACATAGATTCTGATTTATATTTTAAAGATTTTGATTAATATTGAGATTGATGTATAAATCTATCATTGTAGTTGACATTTATCTTTTGAATGTCGGAATAATCCACTAATTGACCCGCAAATATATCACTGTAATAATAGAAATTGTACTTATCTTGTAATTTTTTCCAATATTGGTCTAATGCACAAATATCTGGATGAATACCCTTATATAGCAATTCTAATCCATCTTTGAGATTATCTATCAATATTTGTAACATATGGGTTCTTATTATATATCCAGTAGTTGTTTGATTATTATTTATTCTCTTAAATTTACCTATTTTTTCATCTTGTGTATCACCTCTCGGAGTTAATACAATTATATCCCATTTTTTGTCATTTTTAATGGTTTCAAAATCTTTTGCAAAATTTAGAAAATGGTTTTCATTTAACATACATAAATCATCTTCGATTATTAAATAATATTCTTCATTCATTTTTTTACACAATTCTAAACATTTTAAATGACTCATACCGCAACCAATTATTCCAACTTCGTTCTTAATCGCATCAAATCTTTTCAAACCCTTAAAAAAATCATATTTTTGAATATTATTATTAATATGTTTTAATCTATCTTTTCTACTTTCTAAATTAATATAGAAACCTTTTATATTATTAAATTTCTTATATAAAAACTCAGGTAATGATCCACGACCATTAAATAATTCATGCTGGGATTGATTTAAATTTAATGTATATTTATCACTATTATTATATATATCTGTTATTAATTCCATATCTTTAGAGATATCACCAGTTAATTTATGACAACAGTTATTTCCAAATATTTCATTTACCTTTTCAGCACCATAATATATTGGAATAGTATTTGATACAAAACAATTTGTAATCTTTTCTGTTATATTGTATTCTGTATCTGTTATATTTTCTATACATATATGATATTGATAATCTTTATATGGCTCTAGTTCACCGAATACTCCTTTAATTCTTTTGTCTTTGCCATGCTCTTCAGAACCATTTCCATATATATGTATATCCATATCTGTTTTTAATATTTCGTCTACTAAAATATGTCTATAAGCATGACCATTCATACTTTTTTTAGAAGATAGAATAATAGACATTTTATACTTCTTATCTATCTCTTTTGTTAGATTCTTTTTCCATGTATGCCACTGAAATTGATAACCATTTTTAAATACACTACTATTAATCAAATCTGATTTATTACCGATAAAATACTCAGAAACATATTTATTAATACTATAAACATCTATTGGCTTACAAAAAGGATTTGGAATTATATGAAATTCATATGGTTCGCCAGAAAATCCTATAATATTATTTGAACTTATATTTCGGTCAGTTATATATTTTGTATTTTCTTGTGTTAAATCCCCTATTATAACTAAATGTGTATATGTATTATCATCTACAAATTCTATATTTTTATATTTTCTGTTTTTTATATCATAAACATTCATATAACTTTCCAAACATTGTGAATTAGAAGCAAACCCACATAGGAATTTAATCTTGATACTATCACTAATTTCATTACATGTTACTTTGTGCCAATCATTTAAAAATAAATCATTTAAATTCTTATTTCCCATAGCTGAACCAAACCATACATCAGGATAATAAACATGATTATCATTTTCATTTAAATAAGCACCCCACCAACTGAATGTACTATTCGCTATAATATTATGTTTACAAAAAGTCATACATATCATTTGTTCCCAATCATCTAAATCATGATTTATTTCAGTGAAATTTAAATTGGGGTATTTGTTTTTTAACTCATTAATACTTCGGTCTACTATATCTTTATCATCTTTTTCATAAAAATATAATATATTCCAATCATTTTTACATGTATCTACTATTAATTTATCTAAAGCATTCTTGTAGTAATGGATAGGTAATATAGGATGATGGGTTTGTATATTAATATAATCACCTATTCTGAAATGTAATGATACAGTATTTTTATAATCATATTTATTTTCATAAGGTTTCTTTATTTCTTGCCATTTCAATAAATCTAAAATTTTATCTAAGTTATCTTGAAAATATTTATATGATTGAAAATAACCAAATAAACTATAATTATTACTTTTATCTCTGATTTTCGGAAAAGCTGTGTAATGAAATCCATTTTCATTGTATTGATAAATAGGACCATTTATACTCTTAAAAGTTTTATCATATATATTCTTGAAGAGTGTATTCCAAAATGTATTTCTTTTTTCCATATCATCTTTATATTCAAATATTCTAAAATCAACACCATTATCTATTGATACAGAGATCAAGGTGAAGATTTGAAATAATTGATTACCCAAACCACCCATTAACTTTGTAATTAGCATTTTGTAAGTTTATAATAGTTTATTTTTAAATAAATTAGTATTATATATGGAAAATATATTATTATCTTATCCTAGAAGTGGAAACCATTTAGTTCGTTTTTTTATTGAACTTTTAAGTGAGAAACCTACATTCGGTTGCAAACTTAGCCCCCAAGACATTGAAATATACAAAAATAAATTTAGTGAAAATATACCTTTTAATATTTCAAACTCAGAAAATAAAGGAGGATGTTATTTTAAATTCCATGGTCATGAAGATAATATTGAGAATATCAAGATTAATAATTTAATATTAATTATCAGAAATCCAAAAGAAGTTTTATTAAGACATAATAATTTTTCAATGAATATAAAAAATTTTGATATGTATTTTAAAGATATAGATATTTATGATAATCATAAAGGGAAAAAATTATTGTTATATTATGAAGATATATTAACGGATAAAGTAACTTTTATTAATACTTTATATGATTTTTTAGAAATAAATAATACAGATAAAAAAGCATATACGATTGAAAATATTAATAAATTATTCAACTTATCATTAAATCCTAATAAAGGGTGTCGTGCTTGGGGGGGTAATAATTCAAATGGTAATTTAGATTTTTATTATAAAAAAATACCCCAATCTATGAAACCAGAATTTGATAGATATTTAAATGAAAAATTAGAAAATTATCAATTTTTAAAAGAAAAATATAATTTATAATTTTATCACTATATTACTAGATGATATTTTAAATATCAAATAACTAATATAAAGATTAAGTTTATTTTTTATTTTTAAATTAAATAATATATAAAACTAATGGGAGATATATATAGAATTTATTTAGAATATTGCAAACATCAAGTTGTATTAGAACCGGATAATTGGGATTTTAAATCAAATTCAAATTATACTTACATGTTAGAACATAATAATTTTTATCATATTGGAATAAAATATTATGAATGTTTAATGAATAAATATGGTGATATAATAAATAATAATAAGGAATACATATACAATATAATAAAAATAAATGATCAATACGGAAAACCAGAAAAGCATGCATTTAATGATTTAGAATGTAGTCCTACATCATTAAAATATATTTTACATAGTTTATTATTTTATGATTTTATAAATAAATATCATCTAAATAACCTGGACATCATTGAAATTGGCGGAGGATATGGAGGACTCTGTTTTATTATGAAAAAAATTTTTGAATTATTAAATGTAAATGTATCTTCTTATACTATATTTGATAGAATAGAAGCATCACTTCTTCAAAAAAAATATCTAAATAATTTAAATACAGAAGTTAATATATGTCAAATTGACAATATTAATAACATAAAAAATAATAGTGTGCTAATAAGTTCTTATGCTTTTAGCGAAATACCTAAAAATCTACAAGATCAATACATTAAAGAAATCTTTAATCCATATATAGATTATAGTTTTATAGTATGGAATAATATTCCAGTATATAATTTAAATGAAGATAAATATATTATAAATGAAGAACTAGAATATCCACAAACGAGTGGAGGAATTATAAAAAATCATTATGTATACCTTATACCAAAAGTTTAATTTATTTAAAAATCTATTCATTAAAAATATTATAATGAGTATGAATACAAATACAATAGCAAACATTGAATTAAGTGAATCTGAAAATGAATTCTTACAATTTAGACATGAAACTACCCGTTCTCGTATAATTAAATATATTGAAAATGGTTTACCTTTTGATAAAGCTGTCATCAAAGAAGCTGGTGAAAGTCTTATCGCATATTATGAATACATCAAGGATAATATCAAGGATGAAGACAAACACAAATTAAATGAATTTGATGATATACCTTTAACCTATCATGGAGAAGATTTAAATGAGTTTGAAAAAGACATCTTTGATAGATTACCAAATATAGGAAAATGGCAATGGTCTAACTATACAAGAGTATGGCGAGCACTCGAAGAAGCAGATGAATGTCTCATGGAGTTTGTCTATCATGAAGCTAATTATTTATGTCAAGCTCCACAAAACAGCACTTGAAATATTTATTTCATTATTCACTATAAATTTGATATTTATAAGATTATGAATCAAAACAATAAAGAATATTTAAATGAATGATATTGAGATTACTATACTTTTTGCTCTATTTTCATATCTTATTAATTACATGAATTATTTTGAATATAATCCTTATCCAATATTCTTATTTATTAATTTAACCGGAATATATTACATCTTTAAGAAAATTCATATCGATATTAACATCGGAATAAGATATGGGGATTAATGATGTCTAATAAATTTAGAGTTTATATCACATAAAAAATAATAATTGAAATAATACTTTTAAATTTAGTAACCATGTTTATTAAATACTTCTAACATTTCTTTATCCATCTCTGTATTTTTTTCTCCTCCATTTAGATATTCAAATATTTTTAACTCAAGTATTGAGTGTTGATCTTCATCTGTGGATGCTACCGTAGAATTATATGATTCAGAATCTGAATCGGGATATTCGTTTATCTCACCCTGTTTATCTTCTGTTTGATGGACATCTTCTTGTTGGACAACCTCCTGTCGAATATCTTCTTGTTGTACAATCTCTTGTTGAATATGTTCTTGTTGTACAACCTCCTGTTGAATATCTTCTTGTTGTACAACCTCCTGTTGAACGGCTTCTTGTTGAACATCTCCTTTTTGTACAACCTCCTGTTGATCGGCTTCTTGTTGAAAATCTCCTTTTTGTACAACCTCGTGTTGGACACCTTTTTGTTGTACATCTCCTTGTTGAACATCTTCTTGTTGGGGTTCGTATTCATTATTTTTAATATAATCAATAAACTTCTTTATATGCTTAAACATCAATTGCTCTATAGTTCTCTGAAACGGTTTATCAAGCTTCTCAAATTTAATATCTGCTTTATGCATATTGATACCAATCAAACTATCCATTATATCATTTGATTTATATGTAAGGGTTGATTTAGTATTGTTATAGATTGAACGAATATAATAATCTCCGGCACCTGTTTTCTTATTCATTTTATGAATCTTATATTTGTTTAGACAAAATTCGTTTCTCACAACATAGATTTCAATCATGGATAAGTTATTCTTTTTTTTTTCTCCTTTCACATATTCATAATCGCACACCGAACTTAGTGTAAATGTCCCTTTTTTTTCATAACCATCTAATTCCCCATCTTTTAATACTACTAGTTTAGTACTGTAAGACTTTTTCTTTTCGGATACTGATTTAATCGCATATTTTGAATCATCTTTTTCATCTTCTACTACATAAATTGTATCTGTACCTTTCATGTATGCTGAAATATTTGTGATAGATTTCTTTTCATCTACAATTTCCGGGTTAAGTATGGGAGTATACTTTAAAATGCCGTCATCTGTATCGTTGAAACCAATACTCATGCTACAATGATTTAATCTGTCATTACACGCGAGAGAAAGTTCCTTTCTTAACTCATATTCTATTTCAATGAGTCTCTTTTCACGAGATTCAGTAAGTTCAACGAAAATATTTGTCCCTGAATTTTCTATTGGGTACTCTTCAAATAATCCACCTGAATCACGACTTTCATCACCAGACCCAATAATATGGGGTTTAACCTGTCCATCCCACCCTCTTTCAATCAGTTCTTTTCCTACCATCTCATAACATACGGGTTCACCCTCTAATTTCTTAGAGATAACTATACATTTTCCACGATAATTACCTTTGTTCTGTAAGTAATCACTAATACCACTAAGATGAAGGATACCTGCTTTCCCACCAAAATTGAATTTTCCATGTTTCCTTTTACCTTTAGTTTCCCCTAAAAGATTTAGACTCCTATCCATCGTTTCAATATCCATACCGATACCATTATCTGAAATAAACAGGAAAGTCTTATCTTTGTAATTTATAAATTTAACTTTCACATTTTTTGATGAAGCATCGTCCGAATTTTGATAGATTTCAATAAAATCATCCAGCTCTGTGAATGTATTTTCTTGAAACAGTGCTTTGACAACACCTCGTGGATCAGTTTGAGAACCTAGTGGGACGTAATCACTCATTATCTATTTGTTTATTATGATTAAACTTCACAGGTTGTAAAATCAAATTTGTACATAAATTTGATTTGGTTCAATCCATTAATTCATTACAACAACAAACTCTCAAACAAAATGGTTTTCTCTCAAACTGAAATCGTTAACATTTACATCGTTCCTGGTTCCGATAAGAATGACACTCACTACAAAAACAAGAGAAACAAACATGTATCAATTCATTCAAATCGGGTAAGTCACAATGCTATGCGTAGGGTGAGGAAGCGTGGAGGACTAAAACAGCCAGGTGGTTCTTCATGCGATCAAAGGCGATAAGTATCATTCTTCGTATTATCATTTTAATGATTATTTTTTATTCTTATAATTTTAAAAATTTGATACTATAGTGTATCAATTGTTTAATTACAGTAAACTACAGTATCAATCTTACAGAACAAATATATATTCGCAGTAATCTCATAGTAATATTCATATCAGCCATGTTGGAAACTATTCTCACGTTCCTCTCTTGCGTGTGTGCTATTGTTTGCGCCATATAAATTCAAAAGAACTAAATTAATTCGTTAAATAATAAGAAGAAATAATAAATTTGATTTGATTATCTTTTTTTATCGTAATAAAACTTATACTGAATTGGTCGCAAAAAATCTCGTCCACGAATCTCTCACAATGCCCTCTTCCTCTTCTGTTCATCGTACACTTGCGAAGAAGAAGCGTTCTGGTCCGACCCACAAAGAGGTGATGCAACGAAGACACGACAGGCGAAAGAAGAAAGAAAAGCGGTCTAGACAAGGAGAAAAGGAATCTATCATCAAGAAATATATGGAACTCAGCAAGGTGGATGAAACCACCGATCACAAGTCAGTCGCGATGGCTGTCATGGAACTCGTTGAAGAAATCAAAGAAAATGGGCGAATGAATGACAACATCTATCTGAAGATTATGGATCAGTTGATGGCATTGAATTCAGGGAAAGAAAAGGCTGAAGCGGCTAGACAAGAGCGACAAGTAGACTACTACATAGATCGCAATGGAACGCAGGATAATCTTTACTATGAATTAACACGATCTCCATCCCATTTCAACTCAGGTATAGGTAACAGAGCATCCACCAGAATCAATCTGTATGAAAGATATTTTAGAAACGAGAGAACTATAGCCTCTTTGCTACAACATCGTAATATTTCTTAGATTTTACTAGAACCGATTGTATTATTAACTCTTATCACCTATTATTTTTTTACAGAACCAAAGCATAAAAAACCGTTTCATTCTTATCTATGAGGTCTAATTCAGAATCATTTGGATTTTTAAAAGCGTCTTTAACAATGTTATTTTCATTCAGTAAAATTATACGGTTGTTATAAATATTATATTTTTGAATTATATTTTTTTCTTCTGGTTCATGAAACTCTTCACATAAATTTTGTTTTAATTCTTTGATGAATGTATTTCTATTCACTTTGAAATCATATGTTCTGCCTGGTGTAATATTATTCCAATCATAAGAATTACCTATTCTGATAGAGATAACTAAATATTCTTCATTCATTATATTTACTATAGTAATAAATATATTTAAGCAAAAAAAATTCCTCACACAGGAGGATTAATACTTCGGGCGGGATTCGAACCCGCTAGGTCTAACGTAAATGATGTAAATACAAGGCAATTCTCTCACT
>TARA_B100000674_G_scaffold72684_2_pt1 | contig 28859 bp, 48 predicted proteins | sample TARA_B100000674 | Tara Oceans TARA_B100000674 (sample SAMEA2622759) | marine metagenome | biome: marine biome (ENVO:00000447); feature: surface water layer (ENVO:00002042); material: "saline water (ENVO:00002010), including plankton (ENVO:xxxxxxxx)" | depth 5 m | reverse complement strand
CAAGGAGAGCACTGCGTTGGACGCATTGGTGCGCTTCACCCCTCGCTACAGAGTGACTTGGATTTGCCATCGGCCGTGTATTTCTTCGAAATAGACCTCGATGCACTGCTCGAAGTAGGTGTGCCTGCGTTCAAACCTGTTTCGCGCTATCCCGAGCTCCGCCGTGACTTAGCGGTTATTTTGCCTAGCGATGTGACCGCGCAATCCGTTCTGGATTGTGTGCAGAGCGCGGCCGGGGAGTTGTTGGTTAACTTGAAGCTCTTTGATATTTATCAGGGTAAAGGTATTGATCCAGAAAGGAAAAGCCTGGGCCTGGGCTTGACGTACCGGCATTCATCCCGCACTCTTAATGAGGAAGAAGTTACCCTATCTGTAGAGGCGGTAGTGCAGGCGTTGCAGGATCGCTTCGGGGCCAGTTTAAGGAACTGAATGTGATGACGTCCCTCACCAAGGCAGAAATGGCGGAGCGCCTCTATGAAGAGCTCGGTCTGAACAAGCGTGAGGCGAAAGAGCTTGTCGAGCTGTTTTTTGAGCAGATTCGCCACTGTTTAGAGAATAATGAACAGGTCAAAATTTCCGGCTTTGGCAATTTTGACCTGCGTGATAAGAGCCAGCGGCCTGGGCGCAATCCCAAAACCGGTGAAGAAATTCCCATTTCTGCTCGGCGAGTGGTGACCTTCAGACCAGGCCAAAAGTTGAAATCCAGGGTAGAGGACTATGCTGGAACCAAGTCATAACGACGAGCTGCCACCGATCCCGGGAAAACGCTACTTTACGATAGGTGAAGTCAGCGAGCTCTGCTGCGTCAAACCGCATGTGCTGAGATACTGGGAGCAGGAGTTTCCTCAACTGGCACCCGTTAAGCGCAGGGGTAACCGCCGCTATTATCAGCACCAAGACGTGCTGATGATTCGTCAAATCCGCAGCCTGTTATATGAACAAGGCTATACCATTGGTGGTGCGCGGCAGCGCATGTCGGGGGATGAGGCTAAAGGCGATTCCGCCCAGTCCAAGTTATTGATTAAACAGTTAATCGGTGAACTGGAAGATTTGTTAAAAGATCTAAAAAGATAGTTCACAGTGCTGTTTAGTTGGGGTATGATTCTGCCCCTCATTTCGGGGCGTAGCGCAGTCTGGTAGCGCACCACACTGGGGGTGTGGGGGTCGCAGGTTCGAATCCTGCCGTTCCGACCATATTTGAATAGGGGAATCAGTTGTTTAGCTGTTCCCCTATTTTTTTGACCACAGATTTACCACATTTCACGACTTTACCCTTCCCGAGCCTTGTTCAGCTTCGCCATTTCAGCGTCGTCGCCCTGTTCATTGATCCACTTGCTGTAGATTGTCGCGAACATCACCGGTGAGTGGCCGAGCTGGCGGGCACAGAATCGCTCTCTGAGGCCTTCCATGAGCCACTGACTGGCACAGGTATGGCGAGTCTGCCTCATTTCTCTGCGGCGTATTCCTGTGCGCTTGTGGGCACGGTCCCAGGCGTGGCGAAACCATTTCTCGGCGATGGCTATTTGCCCCTCAGGAAGGCAGAACACTTGCTCCCCGCTCAGGTAGCTGTGGGCCTTGATCGCCTTTAGCGCGGCCATGGCGTTATTGCATAGGCGCACATCCCGAACTTCTGCTGTTTTCGTCACGTCCACGAACTTGCCCCGCGACAGCTTTCTGTCTATCCGCACCGATTCCGTCACGAAGTTGACCTTCGGCCACCACAGGCCGAGAAGTTCACTCGGGTTTCTGAGGCCAGCAAAGAAGGCGAGCTGGAAGTAGGCCCAGAAGACAATATGTTCGTTCTTCCTGAGATCGCTCAGCAGCACATCGCGCTCTTTTGTCGTGTAGGGGTCGGGCGGTGTTTTTTGATGCCTGAGATTCGGTATCTTCAGCATTGGGTTGGTGTCGATGATCTCGTCCTCGAGCGCCATTCGGTACATTCCTCGCAAGGGAATCAGCGCGTTGTTGCGGGTTTTGGCGCTGGGGAATTTCATTTCTGAGATTGCCTGCTTGATCATGCTGTAGCGGATGCTGCGGAAGTGCACGTCGTACCACTGAGGGATCCAGTAGCACTCAAGGGCCTTTTTGTACTCTCTGGCCGTCGCGTCGCTGACCTCAACGGAATTCAGCCACTGCTGGGCGAGTTCGTAGAACGTGGGGTTTGTCGAGTTCGGGATGCCCAGCCAGGCAAGCTTTTTCGAGCGAGGGAAGTATTTGTGGTACTCCCTTCCGTCCATTACGCCCAAGTTTATCTTTGACTGGATTTCCTCTCTGACCCTAGACGCTCGCGCAATGTTAGCCGCAGTGGGGGTGAGCTTGAGCGTTTCCCAGATCCGGCCGTCCTTGGATTTACTGTACTCACGCCAGATAAACCAGATTTGGATTGAGCTTTTTTGCGGCGTGACGCCTGTCGGGAATTTTCGACCCATCGGTCATACTCCGGTAAGTTGAAGCGACGCTGGCCGTCGGTTCCCAGCAGCCAGATTTCGCCCTCTTGCCAATCATCGTTATTGATATGTCCGTCGATACTACCCTTGCTTTCGCCGGTGAGTTCTATGAATTTTCGCGTCTTCACCCAGCGAACAGGGTAGGCGAGGGCGTGTTCAGCGCTCATAAGGCCCTCCATCGGGTCAGTTTTCGTATTTTGCCAATGCCGTTTAATCGTGCCGCTGTTGCTTGCGAAGGCCATAACATGACCGCTGCTAAGGGCGTGTTAGTTTTCAGTCCTGTAAAATGCGCACAGCGCATTGTCATGCAGCCAAGCAAAGCGTCGCTGAGGTGATATCGGGTCATATCGCTCTCACTCGTGGCATTGCCTTGCGCCGCCATTCTGTAACTCGGCTCCACCCAATTCGGGATTTCCAGAGTTCTCCGTTGATATAGCAGTCGTAGCAATCAATCCGATCAGACCTGCGGAGCTCCATCGTGTGAGTCACCTTGCCAAAGTCGTAATCGGTGATCGTGATCGCACGCCGGACAGGTGGCGGCTCCCAGATCTGGCGGGGGAGGCGGAGGCGGTTTTCCGCCTGGACAAGCTGCGACTTCCTGCCCATGGCCGCAAACTTCTCTTGCTGTTGGCGCGCTCGCTTCGTCACTCTATACATCTCTCATACCTTGCACGGTCTTCATATCATCGTGTTATAACGCTTGAATTTTTGGCAGTATCTCGCTCGCAATAACATCGTCGGTTTCGGTATCAAAAGCCGCGCAAAAGGCCGTCTCCAGCTCGATCATGTTTTCCACTGAGCATGTCGCAAAATCTCCATCCTCTGTGCTCACATCGCCGCGCCGTCCGTCTGCCACATCCAGCGCCGCAATTAGCACTGCCTTAATTCTTTCGTTCATTTCAAGTCCTCGCGTTATAACAATTCGTGTAAGCCCGCTTCGCTCGGGACTGCGCACATAACGCGCAGCCCCTTCACTCTGGGTTATGCAACGTCAGTCCTGAACATCCGAACCGACCTGTACCGCACATCAGTCGTCCACATGTCGCAGGTGTCGCAGCCGTGGTATCCCGCAATGCTGCGCTTAATCACTGAGTCGCATTGCTTACAAATTGTCTCCATCTTTACAACCGGGCCGAACCCAACATCTTCAACCCCGGTAAGCTCATCAATAGCGTCCATTTCAGCTCCTGTTGCATAACAATTCGCAGCATCCGACCCTCGCTACGCTCGGTCGGCTGTGCTTGGGGTTATACGCCAGCTTCCGCCCGGCACAATTGGGCGTACCTGGCTAACACGGCGTCTGATTCTTCCCGCCAATCCGACACCTCATTGCGCGCCTGATTGAGCATATCGGCGCCTATTCGGCGAGTGCTGCCGTCTGCATCTGCTGGGTATAAATTTTCTATGTCGGCAATGTCTTGCTCTCTGCTCATGATCTATCTCCAGTCGTATAACAATTCATGGCAGCGGATAAACCGCTGCATATTTCGGTTCAACGGCTACTGAATTTCTTCCAACACCGTCCATAGTTTTCGGACATGCTCTGCACTAACCACCATTCCGTCGTTGGCGGCGTCGTGCCAGTGCAGGGGGTAGCAGCTGGCTTTTGCGAAGGTTTTGCTCATGATTCCTCCCGCTTGAACTCAAGAACCCAAACCCACGGGTTTTTTTCCCATGATCCAAGCCCGTTTATCGATTCCCACAAATTTTCAAACGCACGCTTGGCGGTAGGCCACAGAGTGCATTTTCCATCGTCATCCAGATGCGTATAGCCGTTACAAACTGGGTAGCCATCATCGGGGATGAATGGATAGCAGTTGATACCCTCGGCGCGCGCATCTTCCTCTGTAATGTCCTGTAGCCGCTCGATGCGAACGCCGGTGATTTCCAGAGTGATGCGGCTGGCCCAGCGAGGCATGTGGATTGAGGGGCGCCAACGCCCTGGGGGCGATAATTTCCAGCCCGCTTTGAATATCGCAGCATCGTGATCGTTGCCAGGACGAAAAACCTGATCGACACCATCGCTCATGGCATAGGCGGTGCGTGGCACAATCGCGTGAGTCTCCCGGACCCACAACCGGTCGCCTGGCTGACCGTGCTTGCATACAAGTAGGTTACCGGACCCGTTCAGCGGGCCGATGAGCCCCTGCTGAACGGTGACGGGTTGTGGCGATAAGGCCCGCCGAGTCTGCGTCTTCTGGCCTGACAGAGTGGCCCGCACCATCTCGCCGTTGAATAGAATCGGCCGCTCTTTCATGGCTGGTGCTCCTTCCGCTGGCGACTTTTCGTACTTACCTTCGCAATCAGCTTGGCGGCGGTGCGAGTATCGCTAGGGAGCGTATTTCCGCCCAGCTTGTTAAACACCGCCAAGTTACCTCGGTGTAGCAGCTCGAGGTTATCTAGGCTGCAGTTCATCTTGTCCCCGTCAATGAAGCTCACCACCATACCGTTAGGGACTGGGCCGTGCTCTTGTTCCCAAATCCATACGTGCTTGTGTTTGTACCTGGTGGGGAATCCTGTATGCGGGTCGCGCTCAGGGACTTTCATCAGGATGTAGCCGTCTTTGGTGCAGATTCTCTCGCTCCATAGTGGCTTGCGATTTGGTGGTACATGGCCTTTTTTGAAGCTGGTTGCATTCGGTCCACTTGGCCGAGCACTCGGGTGAGGGATGTTGCCCTTTTTGAACTGCCCGGTTCGGCCAGTTAGCCAACGCTTCCTCTTACACAGGGCGTCAAGATTTGCCTGGCTTACTTCTGGGCGATGGAATTCATCCTGATACACCCGATAACGCTCGGCCCTGGGGAGCGTGCAGTTCTCTTGGATAAACTCAAGCTCTTCGGGGCTGTATTGAATCCACTGGCCTCTCATGACCTTTTCTCCAGCCCCAGCATGTCTGGCGCGGTATTCATGCCGCCGAATTCCTTCTGCGCTTCTAACACCAGCTTTCCATTTGCGATGATCTCTCGGGCAACGCCGGTGACAGCCTTGCTGCGGCTGATTTCTTCTTCCAGCTCGTCGCCTTTTATGCTCTCGTCATTCAGGCGCTCGAGAGCGGCAAACAGATGATTATTCAGGTCGGTCAGTTTGTTCTTCACAGCGTTACTTCCCCTTAAAAATTGCCGTGTTCTCCGTCACCACTTCTAGGCGGTAGAAGCCCCAACTACTCTTGATGGTCTTTCTCATGCAAACCTGCCCAGACTGGCCCGATCACTGACTTTCACCGCATCGCACATCAGGTCAAAGAAATCGCGTCCGCAATGACTGGACAGATCGTGTGAAACCTCGACCAGCTCTTTAAAATAGGCGTGGTGAGTGAATAGCCCGCTCCAGGCTTTGGCGTCCAAATCGTTGAAATGGACCTTGCCTTGCCCATCGCAGCATTGGCATTCGCTTTCTGTTTCGTGCCCACACTCGTCGCACTCCTTGATACATTCGCCTTCACCTTCACACTCAGGGCAGTAGAGAAGGGGGTTGTCGGCGGCCAAGTCGTCAGCCTTCGCTGAACGCCATGTTTCAAAGCTGGCAAACATCACGGCAAGATCCTCCGCGCGGTAGCAAAGCAGGCGAGGGTGGCAATGATCGCCAGCATGAGCACAAGCCAATCAATGCGGCGTTGTGAGACTGGCATGGGGTGCTGCTTGTGGCTATTTCGCCATTGCTGGCGCAGCCGCCTGGTGTGATAACGCGGGCTTTTAGCTGTTATTCTCATGAGACCTCCTTTGTTGCTTTGCCTGGGCGGCTCTGGCTAAGCCGCCTTTCCGTGCGAATTCCTGGCGCTGCTCTGCCGTCCGCTTCTGCTGTGTTGCCAGCCCGCCCAAACGTCCGAGGGCGACTGCTGCAGCGTTCTTTCCCTTAACCACCGATGCGGCTGCTATCTGCTGCTCCTTTTGCTTGGCACGCTCTGCGGCCTGTTTGCAGGCCTTGGAGCAGTATTTCTGCCATGCACGGGCTGGGGCGAATGGCTTGCTGCAGCTTCTGAGTTCGCAGGTTCGCTTAGACATAGGCCTGGCGTACCGGTAGCTGGGCATTAACTTTGCCGATTGGGCGACGTGCTTGATGGCAGCTGCCGATAACGATTTTGCCGCCGCGGCGTAGGTAGTCGGTTGTCTGCTCCTCGATCTGCTTGCGCAGAAGCTCCTTTTGTTCGTTGCGAGTGGGTGTCATTCGGTAGGCTCCAGAAGAACGGTGCGGGCACCGTTGGCAGCCATTTGGCTGACTGTGCCCTCGGCTTCCAACAGTTCGATCAGGTGCGCGGAGCGGTTATAGCCGATGCGCAGACTTCTCTGCAGAAAGCTGACCGACGCTCGATTTGCCTTAGTTACTAAATCGCGGGCATCCGCCAAAAGTGGATCAATGTCGGCAATTGAGGGCTCAGCCTCAGGAGCGCGCTCAGTTGAGTTCCCGGCAGAGGCGAGGGTGGGCGTGGTCAATGGCAACTCGGCTTGCTCTAATCCGCCCAGCGCAGCGGTAATGGCGTTAAACGCGCCTGCCAAGGCGGTGGCGTTCAGTAGCAGCGCGGCCTGTGCTTCCGCCTCAAAATCTTCGATACCTTCCAGCGCCGACTCCACCGCCATGTCGGAAAAGCGGATAGCGCGTAGGGCCAGAGAGCCGGTGAGAATGAACGCAATGGGATCCACCTCTAATCCGAGCTCAACAACCTGGCGGCCGGCCTCCAGGGCATTGCCAATTAAGGGGCTCTGCGGGTCATCGTTCTTGCAGGTTTGTACGGCGCCGCCGTCGGCGAGCTCTTCCAGCTTGCAGTAGTCGCCCACGGTGATCTGGTCAGGCATGCCATTCTGCAGCCAGTCGGTCATTACCCGCTGAGGCGCCAGTTTGGTTGCGATAGGGAGCGCGGGAAGTGAACCCAGTGCCTCCCGCATTGCCACAGTGACGGCTTCCCCCGCCTTTTGCCCGCCATCGACCAAGATCAGGTGATTGGTGTGGTCGATAATGGCGTTTGTGCGACGAAGGGTAGTAAATGCCCGGGGCAGAAACTCAAAGGTGATCTCCTCTTTCAGCTCCTGACGCTCTTTACGGTTCGGTGTGCGATCCTCGCTGCGCTTGATTTGTGCCACCCGGTCTTCCAGCGCGCGTTTGATCACGGTTGGTGGCAACAGCTTCTCTTCGGTCTGCAGGCAGACGATAGTCAGAGACTTATCTGGAGATTGCCCAACTAAGCTGTCAAACCCCCGGGGGGAGACAAAGCCGCTCGATGCCAGCTCTTGCTTGCCGCACGGCTTGAATGCCAAGCGTTCCAAACTTTCACCGGTGATGGATGGCAGTGAGGGAAAGGTAAGTGCGACAGCGCGTTTGAACTGCATCATTCTGCTGTCTCCGTAACGATCTCGGAAATGATGACTCGGTGCTCAGTCTGATTGCCGATATGGTCGTACTGGAAAGCACGCGTGGCGGTGTATTGAATACCAACTTGGCACCAATCGCCCCGGCCATCTTCACCGACACAGATATCCACCTCGCTTTCTGCTGGCACCTCTTGTAAGAGTGCAATCAAGTCAGCTGCTTTCATTGCTATATGGCTCCTTTGCAGAAGTGGCCCGTCCTTGGACCAGTGTTAACGGTTAAGCCACAGAGGGGCCGGTGGGCGATGGCAGTGCCCGCAAACGCCGGGGCAGAGCTATCACTTTGCATTTCGATGCCTTGGGTCGAAGTGCGAGGCCATCGGCACTGGTGCGCACAACTTTGCAGTCGACCGAGTCGGCAAAGGCGGCAAGCTTTTCCAGAGGAATGCTGCGGGGGATATCTACTTTCATCAGGCAATCTCCATATTGAAGCTGGGTAAATGAGGTGCAGAGCTTGCTGGGGCGACCTGCTCCCAGTAATCCTCGCGACCCCGGCGAGAGGCGACCCGACGGCCACCCCCGCGCATTTTCTGAACATCGTTGCTACCAGTGCCGCCCAGCATGAGGGCCAGCACCAGCGCAGCAGTGCCATGCAGTACGCCAGAGACAAATGCTTTGGCGACCATATGGGCCTTGCTGTTGGCGCCAAGGCGGTCACAGCAGGCCAGAAGATGGGCTTTCACTGTGCGCGGCGAGATCCCGAGGATCATGGCGATTTCGTCATTGGTCTTTCCCTCGCCAGACCACAGCGTCACTGCGCACTGTTTTGCAGTGAGCAGGCCTGCGGGGGTGGCTCGAAGCGTCGGGCCGGTGATTTCTGTGAATTCATCCATGCGTCATCTCTCCAAAACGGTGCTCAAACTGCGAGTACAAGACCTTGGGGGAAATCGTTGTGCGCTCAGCAAACGAAAATTCTCGACTGAAGCAACACAGTCGTTCTGTGTGAGTAAAATTAGCAAATGCTATCGAGTCAAGTCAATAGCAAATGCTATTATTTTTGCTGAGTTTATGCGGGGAGTTGCTAAAGTGATGGGGAGGGCATTGTTAGGTGCCTTTACTTGAGGCAAAAAGCCTCGTTTGAAGGTGGTGTTTAGTTGAGCGTGCTGCTGGGTAGGGGGGAAGTAATTGCCACGAGGCTGGGTGCCCCCAGGCCCCGTGGACTTTCTGAAGTCTCAATAAAGGTAGCTGCAAATGACAGCGAGCTTGGTGAGCTCAGCTATCACTTTGCTAACCTCAATTTTGACTTCTATGGTGAGCTTGGCCTTCATGGGCTTGGCCTCATGTGGGGGCTCATCCGGATGAGCTCAGTTTACTGGGCTCAATTTTATATCCCGCCTTGCGAGCGGTTGCAGTTGCCGTTTCTAGAATGTGCCGCTGCGCTAGGCAACTTCTGCCGGTCCTTCTCGGATTATCGGCCTCCTTCTCGGAGGATTGCCCTTAAGCCGCCTTACCAGGGCGACCCCGGAGCGGGTGGCTCCTACGTCGTGGGAGGTTGGCGCTCAGCGCTCCTGAGTTCACGACGTTGATAGAGTATAGCAGACACAAAAAAGCCACCTCTGAAGGCGGCTTGGGGGGGAGGGGCAGAGCTAATCTCGCGCTGTGACGAGTAGTGAGGGACCTTTTATAGTTAGCTCATTATCAATTATCGCTTGGATTTCGATAACTGCGTCTTTCGTGAACTCATGTTCTACTAGCTTGATACTCCCACGGATACTCTCTTTACCAGTAGCATTAAGTTCCGCTATTCCCCGGCTCTCAAGATCAGCGCCCAAATCTGAGGCGCACTCACCATCTACCAGCAACTGGACCTCAAAGCTTGATAGCTCTTCTCCATGGGGGAACTCAAAATAAAATAGCGCAGTGAATGAGCCAATATAGTTTGGGAAATTTGGGAAAATCAGCTGGTCGCCATATGCGCCTAGGACTAGAATTTTACCATTGTCTTCATGTCGTATTTCGTCGCAAAAAATTGCGCCAAATTTGTATGGTTCCATAAATTGTTCCGCTTGGCAGGAGGTTGTTAACCCTGCTGACTCTTCCGTGTTAGCTCGAATGCCTCATTCAGTTCTTCTATTGAGCATTTCAGGACGGCAGCCATTTTTACAGCACGAGAAAGTCCTGGCTCAGCCCCTCCGGATTCGTAGCGCGCGATATAAGGCTGTGTGGTCTGGCATGCCTCTGCTAGTTCCGCCTGTGACAGGCCAGCCTGCAGGCGAAGTCGCTTCAACCCAGTTTCACCGCGGAAATAAGTGTTAAGACTCTTTTTTCTGGCGTTGATCAGGCTATCTTTAAATTTTGTATTTTTTGAGGCAATTTTTTCAATAACACTCGATACGCTGGTGCAATTTGCATGGCCTTTTACGAAGCCTTCAAAATCGACATGGCGTATGTTGCTTTTAATTACAACCTCTTCGCGGTCAACTAAAAGCCTGAGGCCGTTCTGGTCAGAGAATATCCTTGAGTTCTTCAAGTATTCTTTGCGCAATTCCATTTTCTCGGTCATCTCCATAGTCAAACTCCCTCCTGTGGACACAGGCCAGTACTAACGTATACGGCCGCGCTACAAATTGAGAGGCCGGAATCAGTGAGTACACTATCCTGTATTTACTCAACCTCTTGTATATTGGATCTTCGAGACCGTTCAATCGTTCCGGCGGCAACCAAACTTTGAGCCTGAAAATATCAAGGCTAGCGTCTCTAGCGGCTAGCCACCGCTGGATGTCATACTCATCCTCACGCCACTTCTCCTCAAGTAACCTATCCCTTAGCTCAGGGTTGTCGGCCATTTCTTGGAGAACAAACGCTATCTCAGCTGCAACTTCGTGATCGCTTTCTGCGAGCGCCGCCAAATCATTCGCGGCGCTTGGGGTGAATTCGAATGTCGCCATTATATCTATTTAGATATGTTGCGCAATACGTGTACAAATGTACAAGGGTTGGTGGTTTCGCTTATGCATATAGTGATTCCTTTCTCAATTTCATCTTGCTGAACTCGGTTCGACGCCGATTATTTTGCAGGGCTGGTGCCTTTGTGGGGGTCTTTATTCGCCCTTATAAGCCTGTCTCTTTCGCCCTCAAGACGACTTACACCAAGGTTTGCTGCACTAATCTTGGCATTGTATCGCTCGACAACACTACTCATTTCGGCGGAAATGCTCTGTTCCCACTGAGCGCCGGCGAGGTTGTTCTTGGCTAGGTTTTTTTTCTGCCGTAGTTTTTCAAGTTCGATATCCATGCGGCGTTGCAGGCTTCGTATACGCCGATTCTCTGCTGCGATATCGCGCTCGATATCTCGCAGTCTGTTACTCTGCTTGAGCGCTTGAAGGCTGTTGCGGTCTGTTGAGACTGAGCCGATCTCATCAGGAGGGGTAATGGTGGTTTTCTCTGCATCGCGGCCACAGGGCATTTGGCTAAAGATGGGGCGACCGTTTGCATCTATGCATTTGTAGATCTCAGCCGTATAGGCAGGGGTGGCGAGGGCGATCAGGAAAATGTGGGCTGCAATCAGATAACGCATTGAACATCCTTGTAACCGGTAATGCTGAGGTCTAATACAAATGCTTAAAGGTGCGTTGGAAGGTATTTAGCTGCTGAAAAAGCTTGGCCTCATCGGGATCGGCTTGATCGTAGCCAGACACACGAAGAGCCGCGTTCACGCACTCTTTTAATAACCAATGCTTTATGGGTGGTTCTTCAATTTCTAGGTGTTTAATGTCTTGTTGGATGGCGCTGAACTCATCCTCGGTGAGGCCCTGCTTGTGCAGTATTTTTGCCTCTAGCGAGATGTACTTCTGCCTTAGGCTTTCGTGCAGAATACTGGATTTGGCTGTCTCAAAAATCAGATCGAGTGCTTGAACCAGCACGATTGCGGCGGACAACCATATTGAAAATTGAGCGTACTGGCCCATCAATGCCGCGAAGGCTGCGGAGCCGAATACGAGAGACATTACGCCTGTTAATCGATGCCACAGCGAGTAAAAAGCTTGTCGTCGCATGTGGTATCGGATTCCCACTCGAATATTGAACAGGCTTTGAGTGAGGTGCTCTACTGTGTTCTCACATGGGTTGGGCATAGTCTCACCTGATGGGGAGTTGGGTCATTTGCCCTTTTTTGGCGGATTCGCGGGAGGGGCGGAATCAAGCGTAATCCCCTGGACGGATTTATTCAAATCTCTGACGGAGGCGCGATCCCTACCGCGGTTGCTCGCCTTGTCGCCACTTTGCTGCCTATTGCCATCTTTCTTTTTATCGGTCATGACTGCCTCGTCGTTGTGTTGCGTACTTATTTTTGAGATCTGCCTGGCGACCAGCTTCGCACTGGCTAAATCCATTGCCGGTGCAAAGGAGCAAGGCCGAGAAGGTTCGCATGGTCTTCTGGGGGAGGGTGCTACAGGTGCCTACTGATTCCATTCCTCGTTCCCTAATTTCCTTATAGTCCGGGAAAAACTTGCCATCGGCAAAAAATTAACCTTATAAAACAATGAGTTGCTGTGTTATGGCTTTGCTGATACCCTCCATCTATCAAGTGCTTTGTTGGTTGGGTGCCCTTGTCTTGCTGTATGCTTATACAGTATTCTTTTTGGCCTCGGCGATACAAACAAGCAATCTGCGGAAACCGTCGAGAGTGGGCGCGGTTATGGAAAACAAGAAGACTATTGCAGAGGCAGTTGCGGGACTTTCTTTCAGAGACCGCTTGGTGCTCGCCTATTTCTCTGAGAGGCTTAAATGCTCCTCGACACCTTCCGCAACAGGTCAGTTTTCCCCTCCGGCGACATCCAGTCCAGAGAAGCTTCCACCATGCTGACGATCGCTGTTTCTGACATTGAGTCTATGTCCAGCTCAGGATTTACATCCAAGGCCCCGATGGGCAGCCCGCAATATAGCTCTATTTTCCGAGCAGCTTTTTCTCCGAATGTGCGATGCCTGTTTCTCAGCTGGGATATGTAGCTTGCGTCTAAGCCATGCTCGCGCGCGTAATCAGCGTTAGTCCTCTCGCCAATAAGTTGCTCCAGGTTCGACAGTCTTGTCGCCTGTATCTTCGCAATGAGCTTGTCTACTTGATCGTCATCCATAGCTTAATTGTCCAGTGCCGATAGCAAACAGTACATTGACATATGCTATTGACCTCGCTCGATAGCGTTTGCTAATCTTTCATCATGAAATCAGACATCGAACATCCCATTTGGCTTGCCATACGTTGGTTTGGATCCCAGCGAGCCCTTGCTGACAAGCTTGGAGTCCATCCCTCGATGATTAGCCAGATTGCAAGCGATCGCAGAAAGATGCCGATCTCCATGTGCCGTGACATTGAGTTGTTGTCTGACGGGCAAATCACTCGTGAGCAGCTGCGCCCCGATATCTTCGGCGATCCATCAAACAAAACCGGTACGGCTGCTTGACAGTTGTATTGAACCTGAAACGGCGGGGGTGGGTAAGTTGCCCGATTGGACATGTATACACATACAGGCACCCGAAATAAGTGAGATAAGGGGGTTGCTGTGAAGTTTTTCACCTGGCGCAGCGCGATATTGGATTCAGATCTGGCCTCGACCACGAAGCTGGTGCTGCTGGTTATCTCAACCTACATGGATGATCACGGGGGTGGGGCGTTCCCTTCCACGCTGACGATTTCTGAGAAAGCCGGGTTGAGCGAGCGGGCGGTGTGTACGCACATCGAGAAGGCACGTGAGGCTGGGTTTATTACCTCCCACAAAGAGAAAAAGCGCGGCAGGGACTGGGCCAGGAATTCTTATCGTATCGCTTTTCCAGATAAGCCAGGCACTGAACCTGATTCAGTAGCTGAATCTGATGCGCAAAATTCTGAAGGCACTGAACCTGATTCAGTGCCTTGTTCGCAAGCTCCTGAAACCCAAGCAGTTCGGGGCCTCCAGGGCCAAGAAAATGAGGCACTGAACGACGTTCAGTACCAAAAACGAGGCACTGAACCTCATGCACGAGGCACTGAACCTCATGCACGAGGCACTGAACGACGTTCAGTCTATCTCTCCAAAGAACTCTCCAAGGAACTCTCCAGTAAAACCCCAGCATCAACAACATTGCCGCGCGAGGCGTTTGCGATGCATCCGGACTGGATGCCCGAGATCAATCGGTTCGAGGAGCTGATGACCCTGCGCGGAATCACTCGCGAGATGTTTTCGCTGGAAGCGCTACATGAGTTCGTCGGGTTCTGGGTGGCTGATGGCCGCGTGTTTCGGCAGGAGCAGTGGGAACACAAGCTCGCCAGTTCGCTGATTGAGTACGAGGCCAAGCGGAAGCGTCGTGAGGTGCAGCGGGGAACCCCGTCTGCGTTTGGTGAGACCTATGCGGCACGGCAGGCCGGGGGCGCCCATGTTGATTCCTGAGCGGATGACGCCTGGCCACATGGCTCGCTTGATGGAGCTGCTGGCGGTGATGGGCGATTCGGCACTCAGCATTGCGGCAATACACATGGGTGTTTCGGTATTGCGAGTACGCGACTGGATTGCGGCGGCTGAGCGAGATGGCTTGCTGGCGTGGGGAGCAACTAGGACGACGGGGGTGGAAACTGATTTGGTGGAGGTAGGCTGTGGCGGCTTGTAAGCAGATTGAGGGCGCGTGGGGTGATCAGGTAGGCGGTGGTCACTACAAGGGAGCGAAAATTCAGCCAGCGCATTTTTGGATGGCGAATCAGTTGCCCGGCGCAGAGAGCGCGGTGCTCAAGTACGTTTTTCGCTGGCAGAGCAAGGACGGGGTCAAGGATTTGAAGAAGTGCCGGCATTTCATCCAGCTGATGATTGACGCGTATTTCGGGCCGTCGGCCTTTGCGGCGCCGCGGGTCGCCTGTGCTGACTTCGAGTGGGTAATCACCCCAGAGACCTTCTGTCGTGAAAACGGCCTGGATGACGCCGCCAGCATGGTGATTAGTCTGGTATGTCACTGTGAGAGTGAGCGGGCGCTGCTGCAGGCGATCAGAACGATCAATTTGATGATTGATGCGGTGATGAGTAAGCAGGGTGATGATGGCCTCCCGGCCGTTGCGGTTGCTGACAATGCGACGCTGCGAGCGCAGCAGGCGATCTATGTGGCGATCAACCGCCTGGAGGACTACGACTCAACGCTGCGGAATCCGGCGCTGTTGGACGAGGCTTATCAGGAATACGCTCTGGAACGCCTGGGCAAGACGTTGGCATTTCTTCGGGCAGAGGCTCGGGCATGACGCTTGTCGGTCGGGCGCCGACACGCGAAGAGCGCTTGTGGATGGATCGCATGGTGCAGGTGGGCTGCATTGTTTGCCGTCTTTACAAGAAAGTGTACACCCCCGCCGAAGTGCATCACCTGGAAGGGAAGGTTAAGCCGAATGCGCATTTGCTTACCTTGCCGCTTTGTCCCTGTCATCACCGCCTTCCCGGTAAAGCCTGGGTAAGCCGGGCCGATGGCAAGAAGGTGTTTGAGGCTGAATTTATGCCTGAACTTGATCTACTGGAGATCACGCAGGCATTGGTAGAAGAAATGGTTTTGCGGGGGTATCTGGTGTGACGGTAGTAGTGGGGATTGATCCGGATGCGAACAAGCATGGCGTGGCGATCTACCAGGACGGCAAGCTGGTGGCTTTGGAGATGTTGACGGCGATCGAGATTATTGAGCGTCACACCGAGGGCGCGCGTTACAGCATCGAGGATGTGCTGGTCAACAAGTTTGTATACGCCCGGAACCGCCATGCCAGTGTGTCGGCGCAGAGCAAGATTGCGATGCAGGTTGGCCGGGTACAGCAGGCGCAGGAGGAACTGGTTCGGCTCCTGAAGCATTACGGTGCAGATGTGGTATTCCAGCGGCCGCAGAAAGGGAACTGGGCAAAGCACAAGTCGATGTTTGAGAAGGTGACGGGGTGGACTGGCCGGAGTAATGAAGATACGCGGTCGGCAGCTTATTTTGGGTGGTTGGCCCTGTGATGGGACTGAATGGCGAGGGTGGCATGAGCACTGTAAAGAAACTCGATACCGACTACAGCGAATACCTCGGCTTTCTCCGGTTTGTACTCAGCGTGACAGAGCGGGGAGGTAGCAATGGTCTAGCGGACTGGATCAACACAAAGCCCAAAGCTGGCGTCCGTAATGCATCGTGGTGGGGTAAGTCTGGCGAGCATTGTGTTCATGCGGTCGCGACGCGCAAGGGGAGTGGTAGTGACATTCCGCTGGACGAGGTCGACTTTATGAAGGCCCGATATGTTCAGGTGATCAACGATCTGCCAGCCCCATTCCCCGACCAAATTCGAGGACGCTGCAGCTCCAGCCCGAGTGTTTGGCAGATATTTTCGATCATTAACCCGGTTCTTGATTCCTATCGCGAGACGGTGCCGAAGGCGCGTGCTGCGGCGATGCTGAACTTTGAGCTCCGGGGGTGGGATGAGAGCCGTCAGGGGCCGAAGCCACATGTGCGTGAGCTGTTTGGTCACTCGAAGGACACCTGGCCGGATGCCAAGGAACGTAAGGCGTGGGATGAGGTGAACCGCAAGCTTCGGGAATTACTAAAGCCAGCCATAGCGGCGTGGGTGGCTGAGTGTGAGAAGCGCGGATTGGAGATGTAGTTGAGACGAAATGCTACCTAGTAACCCTAGCGCCCAAGTTTACTCACTTCACGTATGCCAAACTATGCGAAGTAAAATAGCCCTATCCCATATTCTATAAATCACTGCTTTCCTCTAACTGCTTTGCTAAGTTCGCGTATCCGACCTAATAAAAAGTACCAAACCCAAGGGATTGATGAGACGGACAGAACAAGTATGACAGCCAACGTAACTGGTTCTTTGATGCCCCATATCACCTTTTGTGTTGATACTATTTCAGCTTGAATGCCGATGTATGGCTCGGATTCTTTCTCATCCAGAAAAAGATCGAGAGGGCTGCAGATAGGCACGCCGTTGAAGCGTCCGCCGCTTTGCATTTCGCAGTCGTTTACTTGATCTCGTAGTTTGGATTCTTGATAGCTGAAATATGCAGCCCCAATCAGCCAAATCAAAGCCGACAAGAAGACGCCTATGAAGAGTATTTTGTTGTGGATTGGCGATTCGTGCATGGATATGCCTACTGGTATTTTATTTCAGGCTTAGCCTTACTTATGGTTGCTTGTCGGCGATGGTGATTCGTGCTTATCTGTCTTAAGAGCATCGGTTGAATCTTTTCCCATAACAAGCCGATCAGGCGATTAAGCTGTTCATCTGTTAGTTGATCACCTTCCTTTGCCCCGCTATTAGCAAACGCATAGGCTACTGCCTCAGATATGACTCTCTCTTTTTCCAGCTCATGCTGAGCGACCATAGCCGGATGAATAACAGCTACCAACGCATCTTTAATCTCAGCATCACTCCATTTCTTGCCCTCGTAAGCATCGTCAATTTCACGAGAAGTTAAATTTAAATCAATGACTAAATTGAGTTCTTTCCCGGTGGTAGGATCAAGAGAATATGTCGCGGAAAATGCATCGCCAGCATAAGTTGACGATAGGCACATAACTACACGCATCACCCCAAAATACTCTAAGTAGGCCCTAATAAGGCCGTTCTCGGGACAACCAGTTACGTGAATACAGTGAAAAGGAACCCCTTCAGGCCGGTTTTTTACCAGATCTTTCTCATAATAGAACCCATAGCAAGGATCATCGGTATCTCCAGTCAAAAACTTGATCGCAAGGTCTGCGTGTCTGGGATTGACCTCATTTGCCGATAGCAATGCGACTACTGATTTTACTAGTGACCGGCCCTCCTCAGTTCCGCCAAATGATATATCAACAATAATCGGATCATCAGGGTATTTGGAGGTATTCTTTGCCCCCTGGAGGCATTCTTCAATGTCCAGTTGTGAGTATTTTCGGGCCAGACCTCGCAACATTTTCCTTGCTTCTCTCATATCTCGTGCTGAGATATCGAATTTAATGCCTACTTTATCTTCTTCTCTTCTGAAAATCGGCCTTGGTATGGAAAGTGTCCCGTCAGCATTGAGAGTAAGGGCTTTACCGCCAGAGGTCTGAAAATTTTGCGATGGTACCTTTCCTCGTTGCCTGTTTATCCTGAAAATTAGACTTAAGGCATTTAGTTGACGTGCGAGCGCAGCCTCCCATGTATCGCCTGATGACGCATTACACTTTGCGCAAAGAAAGCCCGAAGTGGTCTTTCTACCGCCAATGGCATTTGGGATTATGTGTTCTTGTGAATCTATCTCTGGCGAAATATGCACCTCACAAAGCATACATTGAGGGGGGGCTCTATCGATCACTTAATCACCTCGATTTGGGATGTTAGAATTTTTGGTATCGATTAGCTTCTCAGGCAGATATTGCCAGTTTTCCATAGACGGGTTCGAATCTTCCAGTTTTAATTAATCTCACGAAATTACCTAAACCCGCCGCGAGCGGGTTTTTTTGTGTCCTATGATTGCGCCCTCAGGCTCTCTTCTCTTGCCCACAAGGGCACTTTTCCCTCTGGTGGTGTTATGCGAATCACGGTGCAAAGAGTGCTGTCTGACGGTGACTCTACGGCCTCTGTAGTTAGCGTTGATGGTGAACGCTTGTGCTACGGGCTGGAGGATGAGCCGCGCCGCATGAAGGTGGCAGGGGAGACCCGGATACCGGCCGGTATCTATCAGGTTGGAGTGCATACGGCGGGGAGCTTGCACGAGCGCTATTCTCGCAATGTCTTTGCTGATATTCATCGCGGCATGTTGCATGTGCTCGATGTGCCGGGTTTTGGATGGATCCTGATCCATTGCGGTGTGACAGATGAGCACACGTCGGGCTGCCTGCTGGTGGGGGATGATGTGATTACTACCCACGGAGCTATGCGTCTGGTTGATAGCCCGAGCGCCTACCGTCGTTTATATGAGCGGGTGATTGGCGCCGCCCTAGCGGGGGTGCTGAGTATTGAGTTTGTGGATGATGATTTGGAGGCTGCTGCCGCATGAGCGTTATATCTAAGTTGATCGGAGGTGGTGCGTCGCAGCCAATCGAGGCGCTCGGGAACGTCATCGACCAGGTCTTCACGAGTGATGATGAGCGGCTGCAGGCCGAAGCTGTGCTTCAGAAAATCGCCATGCAGCCGCAGGTGTTGCAGGCGGAGATCAACAAGATCGAAGCGGGGCACCGTAGCTTATTTGTTGCTGGATGGCGTCCATTCCTTGGTTGGGTCAGTGGTGTAGCGTTGTTTTTTCCGTTTGTGATTAATCCGCTTCTTCAGTGGGCAACCGGAAAGCCGGGGCCTCAACTGCCAATGGAGAGCCTGATGGAGCTAGTCATTGCCATGCTTGGGCTTGGGGCGTACCGCACTATCGAAAAAGTCAAAGGCAGGGCTAAGTAGTGAGTGACAGATCTCCAGATACACGATTTCTTGCACGACTGTTCAGCTTGGAAACTGTGCTGGTTGCGATCACCGCGGCCTTCGCCTTTGGGGTTGCCTACAACGCCCTGGCCTCAAGTGATGAGCGTAACGCTGCAGCGATTCGCGGTGTTGAGCAAAATGTGCTGGCCCTCAATGGTAAGCAGACTGAGATCAGCGACGACGTTCAGGATATCAAGGTGGATGTTGCCACGATAAAAACCAACCAGGAAAACCAAGCGGAGCAAGTCCAGCAATTGCGACAGGGTGTGAACGAGATCCTGCGCGAGCTCCGCCAGCGGTAACGGCTGCCCAGCCGGGGCGGGCCGCGGGTCCTCCCGACGGGGGAAGGCATACGGGGGCGCGGAGGCTCGGGCTCGCACTATGTATGAAAATTTTTTGGCCGGGTTTCTATTTATATGTCGAGCGACCGTAAGCGGCAGCCACCCCCTGGGACGGTGCCGAAGAAGGTTGTGCTTGAGGCTTTAGCGATCACCCCTCAAGCCCTCGGCAAATGGGGGCTTCGGCCTGCCGGGAAGGTTGGCCGGGAGGTGTTTTACAACCTTGAAGACGTCTTCCGGGCTTGGGTCGAAAAGCGAGGCGCCAGTGAAATCATTGGAAACCTCGATGACGACGAGGCGGAAACTGCGCGGCAGGTTACGCAAGGGCGGCTGGAGGAGGAGTACAAGCTCACCAAGGCCCGGCGGATCTCTCAGGAGTTAAAGAACGAGGAAAAGGAGGGGCGACTGATTTCGACGGATTTCGCGACCTTCGCTCTGTCCCGGATTGCCGCCCAGATTGCGACCATTTTGGACACGCTGCCGTTATCCATGCGGCGGGCCCATCCGGATCTGGAGCCAAGGCACATCGATGCGCTGACGCGAGAAATCGCCAAGGCACGCAACACAGCCGCGCAAGTCGACGAACTCCTGCCCGAGTTGGTCGAGGAATATGTCGAGTCCCTGTCCGAAACAGATTAGGAATTTTCAGAAGGCCTCGCGCCAAGGTCTGGCTGCGTTGGTGCGGCCAGAGCCGAAAACTGCCGCTGACTGGGCTGACGAAAATTTCTACCTGTCCAGCGAATCGTCATACCACGAGGGTCATTGGTCGACGCTGCATTTCCAGGTGGCAATCTTGAACGCCATGGGCTCGGACGCGGTCCGGGTGGTGAATGTCGTAAAAAGTGCGCGCCTGGGATATACCAAAATGCTCCTGGCAGCGATTGCCTACTACCTGGAGCACAAGCGCCGGAACGTGCTGTCGTTTTCACCGACCGACACCGACGCCGAGAATTTTTCCAAAACGCACGTTGATACCGCAATCCGAGATGTGCCGGCGCTTCGCGAGCTGGCGCCCTGGTGCGGCATGAAGCACCGGGATAACACCCTGGACAAGAAGCGGTTTTCCAACGGCAAGCAGTTGTTTATCCACGGCGGCAAGGCGGCTCGGAACTACCGGGAGAAGTCGGTCGATGTGGTGATCTATGACGAGCTCGCTGCCTTCGATTCGGATATCGAGAAAGAAGGGTCCCCGACCACGCTCGGCGACAAGCGCTTGGAGGGCTCGACTTTCGGAAAATCTATCCGAGGCTCTACCCCGAAAATTCGTGGGGAATGCCAGATCGAGAAAGCCGCTAGCGAGTCGGAATATTACTTCCGGTTCCGGGTTCCTTGCCCGCACTGCGGATCTGAGCAGATCCTGGAGTGGGGCGGCAATGACTGCAACTTCGGCATAAAGTGGGACAACACGCTAAAAGGCATCGAGGCCAAGGCGGCCACCGCCTTTTACCTTTGCCGCGCTGGCGCCTGTGTTATCAAACAGCACGAGCTCAACGATGCCGGTCGTGTTCACTCAGCCCATCAAGGGCGCTGGGTGTGCGATAACACCGGCGTTTATACCCGCAACGGCATCGACTTTTACGCTGCGGACGGCGCGCCAACCGGCACCCCATCAAATATCACCTTCCACGTCTGGACGGCCTACAGCCCATTCACCACCTGGGCCCGAATCGTCGAGGATTTCCTCAAGGCCAAAGGTGACGCCAGCAAACTAAAAACGTTCGTCAACACTACTCTGGGCGAGACCTGGGAGGACGAGACCGGCGAAGGCCTAGAGTGGGAACAGCTCTACAACCGGCGCGAGGTATTTCCTCAGGTGCCAGATAGAGCCGTTGCCCTGTTTGGTGGAATCGATACCCAAGATGACCGCTACGAAGGCAGGGTCTGGGCCTACGGACCAGGTGAGGAAAGCTGGCTGGTTGACCGCTTTATTTTGTTTGGTGACCCGGCCGGCGAGGAGCTGAAGAAGAAAGTCGAAGAGCGCATCCGGAAGCACTACACCCGAGAAGATAACAGTCCGATTGGTGTCACTCGATGGACCTGGGATTCCGGGGGGCATTACACCGACGAGGTGTATTCAATGTCCAAAAAGCTCGGGATCTTCACGATCATCCCGACTAAGGGCGCCAGTCAGTACGGCAAGCCTATCGCAGACTTCCCAAAGTCGCGCAACCGCAAGGGCGTATTTCTGACGATGGTCGGGACAGACAACGCCAAAGAGCTGATTTATTCAAGGTTGCGGATTCAGCCAGAGCCGGGCGAACCGGTACCGGGCTGTATCCATCTGCCTGCCAATTCCGAGATCTGCGACCAGGACGAGGTCAAGCAGCTAACTGCAGAGGTTAAGCGCACGAAGGTGCAGAACGGCCAGCGCGTCTACCGATGGGATTCGATGGGCCGAAGAAACGAGGCCTTGGACTGCTGCGTTGGTGCCCTCGCAGCCCTGCGCATATCGCAACAACGATTTGGGTTCTCCCTCGATGCACCGCCTCCCAGGCAGCCGCCGGAGAAGCCCGACTCCAAACCAACCAGCAAAGACGACGACTCCCGCAAGAAGGGTGGGGACGGTAGCGATTGGCTTGGCATCAAAAACTCAGGCGGAGGATGGCTCACCTAATGCCAACACCGACAGCACAACAAATGCTCGACAAGTACATGGAGGCCGAGCTGGCCCTACTTGAGGGCAAATCCATTACCTGGAATGGCAAGACCTACACCCGGGAAAACCTCGGCGAGATCCAGCGCGGCCGCCGGGAGTGGGAGCGCCGCGTTGGTAGCCAGGCGGCCCGGCCTTACGGATTCGCGAGATTTTATTAATGACCATGAACTGGATTGACCGGGCACTGGCACCGCTGTTTCCCGGCATGGTCGCTAGCCGCGTGGCTGCTCGCCTGGCAATCCGCGCCTATGAGGCCGCTCACCCATCCCGCACCCACAAGGCCAAGGCCGAGCGCCGTTCAGCGAACGCCGCGATAAAGGCCTCAGCCAAATCCCTGCGGGATCAAGCCCGGGCATTGGACGAGAATCACGACATAGTTACCGGCCTTTTCGACAAGCTCGAGGAGCGTGTTGTTGGCGCCAAAGGTATTGGCATTGAGCCATTGCCGCTGCTGACAGCTGGGGAGGTCGCCACCGATCTAGCGGCACAAATTAAAGCTGCTTGGGGCGAATGGAGCCTGCGGCCAGAGGCATCGGGAATGCTCTCCCGGCCCGAAGTAGAGAGACTGGTGGCCAGAACTTGGTTGCGTGACGGCGAGGCCCTGGCCAGCTTCATTGCCGGGAACGTGCCCAGTTACACCCACCTGACCGATGTGCCATTTGCGCTCGAGCTGCTGGAGCCCGATTACCTACCGCACGAGGATGACGCGGCCAAGGGCATTACCCAAGGCGTAGAGCGAAATGAGTGGGGCAGGGTAAAGGGCTACCACGTATTCAAAAAGCACCCGGCAGATTCTATTTCGTTCAAGGCTGACACCAAATTCGTCAAAGCCGACGACATGATCCACATCGCCACCCGCAAGCGCATTGGTCAAGTGCGTGGTGTGTCGCTGCTGGCGCCGGTAATGATCCGCTTGGCAGATATCAAGGATTACGAAGAATCCGAGCGCGTGGCGGCCCGCATCGCCGCGGCGCTGGCGTTTTACATCAAAAAGGGTGACCCGGGGCTGTATGCGCCCAACACTGACACGGACCAGAAAACCGGAGAGCGCAGCATTCCGTTTGGTCCCGGCATGGTGTTCGACGGGCTAGCACCGGGCGAGGACGTTGGCACCATCGAGAGTAATCGGCCCTCAGCCCTGCTTGAGGGCTTCCGCAACGCCATGTTGCGGGCTGTGGCTGCCGGTACCCGCACCAGCTATTCATCACTGGCCAGGGATTACAACGGCACTTATTCGGCGCAGCGCCAAGAGCTGGTCGAGTCGCAGTCCGGTTTTGAGGTCCTGCAAAACACCTTTATCGATCAATACGCCCGCCGGGTTTACCGGCGCTGGCTAGAGGTGGCCATTGCTGCCGGAAAAATCCGAATTCCTGCTGGCGTCGACAAGCGCACTCTTTTCAACGCGGTTTACATCGGTCCAGTTATGCCATGGATCGATCCCAAGAAAGAAGGCGAAGCATGGAGAGGGCTGGTCGCCGATGGATTTGCCACCGAGGCAGAGGTTGCTCGTGCCCGCGGCGGCAACATTGCGGAGGTCAAGAAACAACGGCGTCAGGAAGTCGCGGAGAACCGCGAACACGGTCTGGTGTTCGACTCCGATGCTTACCACAAATATTACTCCAAAGGTGAAAACGATGGCGAAACGACACCAGGCAGTCCCGGTAGTGCTGGCGATGATGGGGAACAGCAAGAAGAGTGACCGCTCGGTTGAACAAGGGTCGTGGTTCTCCATGCGAGCTGCGGCCAACGACTCGCTGGACATTGCTATCTGCGACGAGATTGGCTTCTGTGGCATTTACGCCAGTGACTTCAAGAATGTCTTGGATCAGTACCGAGGCGTAAGTGAGATCAATCTATCGATTCATTCTCCCGGTGGTTCGATCTTTGAAGGTTTTGCCATTTACAACATGCTGCGTGCCCACCCTGCAAAGGTACATGTGCATATCGATGGCGTTGCTCTCTCAATAGCATCGGTGGTCGCCATGGCTGGCGACACAATAACGATGCCGGAAAACGCTTATTTGATGATTCACAAGCCTTGGAACGATGTGCGAGGCAACGCGGACAAGCTCCGCGAGGATGCAGATCTTCTCGACAAGTTCGAGACCAGTTTGCTTGCGGCCTACCGCAACAAAACCGGGCTGCCCGACGACGAACTCACCGAAATTATAGCTGCGGAAACGTGGCTGAATGGCGTTGAGGCTGTCGAGAAAGGGTTCGCCGACTCTCTAGCCGAGCCTGTCATGGCCGCGGCGTCTTTTAACTCCAATCTGATGACGAGGTTCACCGCTATGACCGACAAGGTTACCGACAAAAAGCCCGGAGACGGTAAACAAGCTCCCGCGGCTCCACCCGCACACGCTCCCACGGTGGCTGATTTCCAGGCCGCTGAAACCCAGCGCCGCACCGAAGTTCGCGCCGCGTTTGAAAACTTCGACTATCCAGACCTGCGTGACCGCTGCCTCGACGATATGACCTGTACCGTGGAACAGGCCCGCGCTGCTCTGCTGGACGAAATGGGCAAAGGCCGCGAGCCCAGCCAGCCCTCTGCCGCGCAGATTCATGTGGGCAATGGCGCCCTGGTGCGAGACTCTATCCGTAATGCGTTGTCTGCCCGGGTAGGTGTCGCAGAAATCGAGAACGGCAACCGCTATGGCGGTATGACCCTTATTGAGCTGGCTCGCGCTTCACTTATCGACAATGGCGTGGGCGTGGCCAGCATGACTGACCGCCGCATTTTGGTGGCGAACGCGTTCACTCACTCAACTGGCGACTTCTCTATCGCGCTGTCGGATGTGGCCCACAAATCCATGCTGCGCGGCTATGAGGAGGTGGAGGAAACTTTCGAGAAATGGACCAGCGAAGGGATTCTGACCGACTTCCGTGAATCGAGTCGGGTTGATCTGTCTCGTTTCCCCTCGCTTGGAAAAGTGGCAGAGGGTGCCGAGTTTAAATACGTGACCACCAACGATCGAGCTGAAAAGATCATGCTGGTCACCTACGGCAACCTGTTCTCCATCACTCGGCAGGCCATCATTAATGACGACCTGGGTGTATTCGACCGTATCCCTCGTATGTTCGGTCGCGCAGCACGCCGCACCATTGGCGATGCCGTTTATGCCGCCTTGATCTCGGGGCCGAAGATGGGCGACAACAAGGCGCTATATCACGCGGATCACGCCAACACCAGCACGCCAGACGCACTTACAGTGCCGGCGCTGGATGCAATGAAGGTCGCCATGGGCACGCAGAAAGAGGGCGGCGCCTCGCTGGGAATCCGGCCTGCGTACCTGCTTACTCCCATCGCCCGGGAGTCGACAGCCAAGGCACTGTTGGCGGCTGAGTTTGATCCAGCCTACGCCAATGATCGAGTGCCAAACCCCATTCGCAACTCAATGGAAGTTATTGGCGAGGCGCGCCTGGATGACGACAGCACCGACAAAATCTACGGCGTGGCCAGCCCGGGCATGTACGACACAATCGAGGTGGCTTACCTGGACGGCAACAAAGAGCCATTCCTGGATCAGCAGGGTGGCTTTGAAGTGGACGGCATTACCCACAAAGTCCGCATCGATGCGGGCGTGGCCCCGATGTCTTTCCGCACCATCCACCGGGCAACCATCACTCCCTAACCGGGCTTAATGCCTACTCACTGATTTGCTCCCGCCACTGGCGGGGGCGGTCGTTTCCTATCTCAGAAATCGCGAGGATTCGAGATGAAAAATTATGTGCAAAAGGGCGAAGCGATTACCGTCACCGCGCCCGCTGATGTTGTTGCTGGCGAAGGTGTTTTGCTTGGTGATGGCTTGTTCGGCGTTGCCGTCAATGGCGCGCTTACCGGTGCTGAAGTAACGATCATCACTGAAGGCGTGTTCGAGTTGCCAGCAGATGCCACTGTTGCCGCTGGCGATGTGGTTGAGTGGAACACCGGCGAGCTGTTGCCAATCGATGCGGGTGTGCGAATTGGCGTTGCTGTTACCGGCCACGCCAATGGTTTGGCTCAGGTGAAGATCGGCTAAATGTCGTTTAAATCACTTAAAGCAGCCATGACGGTAATGGCCCGCGGTGTTTTTGGTTCCACGGTAACCGTTACTCCGCCCAGCGCCGGGGCGATCCCCGGCGTTGGCGCCATCATTGATAAAGGCGCCGAGGTCGTTGACGACTATGGCGTAGTTACAGACACCCGGATCGAGATAGAACTGTTCCGGTCGGAAGTTGGCGGCGTTGGTCGCGGCACGCTGGTGCTTGACGACGAAACGGCCGAAACCTTCCGGTTGCTTGAGCCGATCGACATTCGCGGCGAGGTTATGCGCTGGGTGGCCAGCGAGGTTTAAAGCATGGCCGACTTGCTGGACGCCTCCGCGTTGTTGTCGCAGTTTGCCGACAAGATTCGCAAAGCTCCCGAAAAATCAGAGCGCTCGCTCGTAACGGCGTTGAACAAGGGTGGTGAGCTCGCACGCCAGAGAGGCATCGACCAGATCCACTCAGAACTGAACCTTGAGCGAGGCTACATTGAAAAGAATCTTCAGATTACGCGTCTAGCTTCGCCTGGTGACCTGCGAGTGGTCATCACTGGTCGGGCCAGACCGACCACACTCAGAACCTACGGTGGTGCCAAGATCGCCACCGTGGCTGCCAAAAGCCCGGTGCGAAAGCTAAAGGGCGACCGCCGCCGGCGCATTGCCAGAGGGCAAAAAGCCGCTGGCATCAAGCCATTCAGTGTTCAGCGCGGCGGCACGGCAACACGCTGGGCAGGGGGCTTTATCGTTTACCTGAAGGCGGGCAACTCCCTGGAAAACGGCAATGTCGCGATGGCTATTCGCACCGGCAAAGGCCGTGACGACTGGAAAGTGGTTTACGGCCCCAGTGTCGGCTCGGCCTGGAAGAATGTGCGCGGCGACATTTATGCCGAGGCAGTACAGGCCGTAGCGTCGGATTTTCAAGATACCTTCACCCGGATTTTCTAACCATGACGGAATCAGTTTCGACCTCGGTTGCCAAGGCAATTGAGCGATCACTCGCGTCCATTCGAAAAAGCGCCGGTTATCTCACCGATTGCGGCCAGAGCGTGCATCGTGGCTGGTATGCGCATGCGATTGATGCGCAGGACGTGACGTTCCCCCTCGTTGCTATTCAGCCCGACACCGAGGCCGTAGCCAGTGTTGGGGGCACAGGCTTCAGCTTAAAGATCACTGACAACTACCGAATAGTCGTTATTACCGACGACGCGGAACATCCCGCTGATGTCCTTAAAGATTGTCTTGCCGATATCCGCCGAGCGTTTGCGCTCAATTGGGACGCGGAGAAGAAGCTGATCCCAGGCGTGCGAGCTCCCGAGTTCGGCGTGGCCGAGTTTGCCATTGCCGCCGATTCCCCCCACACCCTCGCGGCTGTGCCCGTGGGGATCTCCTTTAATGAAAAACACGAGGCGTAAACCATGGCTCTACAGACATACAGCTATATGGGCAAAGGCAAAATCTACCTGCGCTCTACTTCCGGCGGCGGCGCCATGCCCATTGGTAACTGCTCTGCATTGACTCTCAGCGTTGAGACCAACTCGGTCTCGCAGCCCAACTATCAAGTGCCTGGCGGTGGTGTGGCGAACGAGATCCAGCGTATCGCAACCGTTGGCCTGGCAATGACAATGCTCGAATTCCGCCCCAAAAACCTCCAAATCGCCCTGCGCGGTACCGTTGCGGCCATTGTCGCGGCAGCAGTTACGGACGAACGACATGAGGCATACGCTGACGGCTTGGTCGCGTTTGACCATGTGCCCGATAAAGGCGAAACAATCACGGTTACCCATGATCCGGACGGTACGCCTGAAGTCCTGGCAGAAGGAGTCGACTACCAGGTTACCGGTGCCGGGATCGTCATGTTGGATTCTGAAAATTACCTGGATGGTGATGAGATTGCTGTGGCCTATACCAAGGTCACCGGTAACGCTATCGAGGCTATGACCGGCTCGGGCGACGAGTATGAGCTGATCTTCGACGGACTCAACGAGGCGGAGACAGACAAGGCGGTAATTATCCGGGTGCACCGCGTAAAGTGGTCTCCCACCTCGGGGCTGGGCTTCATTGGCGAAGACTTTGGCGAACTCCCGCTGGAAGGCTCGGTGCTTGTAGACAGCACTAAAAGCGGCGCTGGCGTATCGCAATACTTCAAGGTGACCTTCGCCGACGAGTAGTCGGTCAAATCCGTCCAGCGCATTAATGCTGGGCGCTTCCACCCGTTTCGGGTGGACTTTCCCCCTCCGGGCGCCGGTCCCACCGTGCGCTCCATCTCCTTTCTGTAAGCGGTGCTACTCATGTCTTTAAAAGACCAAGCCGTTAATCTCATTCTCCGAGCCAAGAACCTCCTCAGTGGCGACACCGATAGTGCCGCAAAAAGTCTCGATGGCTTGTCCAATAGCGCCGAGCGATTGCAAGGTGAGCTGCGTGAGCTTGAGGACAACACTGCACTCGTAAAGGAATTTGGTGCGGCAGAGAAGGCCGTCGACCGCACATCCGCAGCCTATGATCGTGCCAGACTTCGAGCCGACAAACTCGCCGACAAACTTGACAAGGTTGGCGCCCCTACGCGTCGCCAGGCTCAAGAGTTCGAGGCGGCGCAAAAGGCCGTGGATGCCGCAGAGCGTGAATACCAGCGTGCAGAAAAAACGCTCGCTGAGCTTGGCGAGGAAGCGCAAGAGGCTGGGATCAACCTCGAAGA
>TARA_B100000674_G_scaffold300902_1_pt1 | contig 28920 bp, 20 predicted proteins | sample TARA_B100000674 | Tara Oceans TARA_B100000674 (sample SAMEA2622759) | marine metagenome | biome: marine biome (ENVO:00000447); feature: surface water layer (ENVO:00002042); material: "saline water (ENVO:00002010), including plankton (ENVO:xxxxxxxx)" | depth 5 m | reverse complement strand
GGAGTAGTGACTTTCTGGGCTAACTACAGCGGGGATGCAGGAGATGAGCAAAACAGGCCTATTGCATCAGCATCAACATCATCATCTACAACGGTTACAATAGGTGCAAGCCTCACATCGGCAGAACCTGTTTATGAGCTTGATTGGGAGAATGAAACCAGCGTTAGAGTTGATTTGACTGCTATTCATCCCGAGCAACAAGCTTTGCTTGAGGGAGCCACATTTACTTGGACAGCATACAATAACACAACATTGAATTCGAGTTCAGGAACCGAAGTAATTAGTAATGGATTCAAGCAATTCATTGTGACTTTCTCAGAACCAGGTATGCTGTTCATCAATCTGACAAACCCCTCATGGATCGATACAGGCACCAATTCCTTAGAGGTACCATTGGTCTTGTACGGAACAGATGTTGAAGAGAACAATACGGAAGAGAACGAAACTGAAACACCTTGGGCCCCTGAAGTAATGTTGGATGTTACTTTAGATTGCGGAACTGTTGTGATTGACCCCTCTATTGACCAAGATTTAGAATGTGCAATATTCAATCCAAATAATTACACAATTGATGTCTCTCTGGAAGCCGATGGTTGGTCTCAGTGGGACACATTTATTCTGTTTGAACCCACAGCGGGCCAGAGTGAATTTAGCTTAGATGATTCTGAAACAAAAACGATTGAGATTAGAGTTGATATTCTTCAGAACCTGTCCGAAAACGGCCTTACAAGTGGTTTGATACAAATCGACCTAAGGCAAGGGCCCAGTGACTATACTAGCCCTGGAGATAAGCCATTGACATTCGATATTCAGTGGACATTGAAGGAAGACGACCCAGTGGTTCCTCCTCCTACGGGAGACAACAATACCAATCAAACTAAGATTGCCACCGAAGATTCTTCCTCTGGAAATACAATGCTGATTGCAGGTGGAGTGATTGGACTCGCAGTTATCGGATTAGTGGTATTCATTGTATTGCGCATTAGAAATAGCGATCTGGAAGATTGGGAAGAAGATGATTTGGATTTCGAACCAGAGGTTGAAGAATCCGGCAGGGTTTCCAAACCACTACCTGTAGGCGTTGCACTTGATGAGTTTGAAGACAAGACGATTGTTGATGATTCTCCGGACAGGCCAGATGTTATCGCAGATTTTGATGAAGAAGATGCATACGAAGAGTACGAAGAAGAGCAGTATGAAGAAGAAACAGATTCAGAAAACGAGGAATCCACGGACGAAGATTCAGGAATCACTGTTGATGAACACGGTACTGAATGGTATGAAGATGAAATCGGAGTTTGGTGGTTCAGAGACCCCGGTGAAGAGGACTGGTCCGAATACGTAGAATGATTTCGTAATGCCTTTGAATGAGGGAATAGGAGGGTCACATATGGCGGGTCAAGCAACTTACGACTTGGTGTTGCATAAGGACGCAGACCCGACTACCAGTGGCGTTGCAATTTGCGGTTTTTCAACAGTAGGAATGGTTGGGGTTATTGCTGCATCACACGTGATTAGCCAGCTAAAGTTGAAACAACTTGGTACCGTACTTAACGCTGAGTTCCCAGCTATGGCTCTAGTCCATCATGAGGTGCCCAAGCACCCTGTAAGAGTGTACCAGGGAGATGGAGTTGGCGTATTCACTGCAGAGGTTAGATTCGGACCAGAGCGTGATGTTCTATTCGCAAACACTGTCCTTGATTGGTTCACGAAAGGCGGGTTTGACCAATTGATTGTCATCGACGGGGTCGCTCGTGAAAATATAGATGACAGAGACGATTCTCTTTACGGAGTAAGTTCATCTCCGGACGGTCGTGATAGATTGAAGAAATCAGGGATCGAACCAGTTAGACAAGGTATCGTTGCTGGAATTGCAGGGTATTTGATTGCAGAGGGAGACCGCCTTGGTCTAGATGTTACTGCGATTTTAGCTGATTGCAACCCTATGTATCCTGATGCAAGAGCAGCCGCTTTGGCGGTTGAGGCTGTTACAGATTTAACAGGAATTGACATACCTCTTTCCTCTCTTCTTGAGGATGCAAGAAAGATTGAGGATAGTGTGCGCGAGGTATTCGAAAACTCACAAACGATGCTGCCCGCACCTGATGATGAAATCGACCCATCATTCGGCTAATTGGGTTACTTCGAGAACGGTATTCCAATCAGCATCGGTAGCAAACATGGGCTCGGGCATTTGACACCTCGCCATTCTAAACCCTCTTTCTTCGAGCCCTGCTTTGAGTTTCTTCATCGATGGGATTTGCCCAACACCAGCGGCGATTCCCAACCCATCAACCGCAATAAGCAGATGGTCGCCTGAAAGTAGTTCAGCCGATTCAGATATGTGTCTAACACTTCTCTCAATCTCCCTCTGCGAGTGTTCAATATCCAACTCGCTCCAGTCATCAGGATAGTCGTATTCCCTTCCTGCACACAACTCAATTGCTCTTTCAATCGTCATTCTTCCAGCAATATCAGCATCGAATATCGGACCAGTCCACATCGGGCCTGAGAATTCTCCAGATGGTTGGTCAGCGAAGTGATATGGTTCAGATCTAATTCGATATCCAATATGTTTATTCCAATCGGATGCAACTTCTTTCGAGCGCTTCAGTAGTACACTCACTCTTACATGGTGTCCGTCAAACAACGACAGAATTGGATACATTGCTTTGTCATGCATTGCAGCAATTCTTGCGATTACACCTAACAATATCCGAGTGGCATCATCATGCATGTAAGCGTCCGTAATTCCAGTAGAGCCGTAACGTCTAGCAGCGCTTGTCTTTGCAGAACCACATAGAGCTGCAGTATCTGTCGCAGTAACCTCCAAGACTCCGACACGAGATATGGATTGTATTGCTGAGTCAAGGAATGAAACTGGGGAACCGAAAGGGTCCAAATCAATCCATTGAAACGGTGCTTCTGTCATCAGTTTCTTCGCATCACCATTTGTCCATTGGATTCCATCTTCTACAGTATCAGCAGGTTTTGACTCAAATCTGCTTAATTCGGGAATCCAACTTATGCCATCCCCTATTGGGTGGGTTTCGTGAGATTTCTTTCCCCATTGTAATGCATCTGAATCGAGGTCATTTGCAGTTATTCGCAGTCTTGACTGCTCAGGAACTTCTTTTCTCCATCTTCTAGGTCTTACTCCAGTAGCACACAGAGCATCTAAGATTCTCACATCCTTTCCTTCTGGAACCAACCAATGATTCTCCAAAGCATCCGCTAGAAGCATTACTGAGCGTGTACGGGCAGGCGCCATTGCCGGATTGAGAAAACCTTCGCCGGTTTTTGCAGCGGGGCCACGAGGCATATGTGAAGGTCGAGTTTGATGGTCTTTCAAGTGAACAGAGGTTCTACCTTCCAACCAGATGTGACCAGGCCAGCCTTCCGGTTGCATGTTCGTCCCTCAATAGTGCTCGAATACAACTTCAGGATTTGAGTGAGTTACCTTGTGCCCATTATCGACAACTGTGCCGATTATTGAGCATCCATCCATCCTTTCAGCTAGCCAGTCACATACTGTGTGAGCAACACTCGAATCGACGGCTAGAATCATCCCGCAACCCATGTTGAATGTGCGATACATTTCTTTGTCCCTTACATTCCCATTTTCTTGAATCCAATCAAATTCTGGCAGAACCGGCAGAGGGTCACTAATGTGCCAACCCAAGGAATCGTGAAGGCGAAGTAGGTTCGAAAGTCCACCACCTGTTACGTGACAAATTGCATGAATGGCACTGGAAGCGCACGGGCCGTCTTGAATCAAATCAACAACAGGATCGCAGTAAATCCTAGTCGGATTAAGGAAGATTTCTCCCAAGGTTACATCTCCTTCACTAAATCTCTCGATTCTACTCTCGTCGACTGGGAATGGTGCAGCATCGGTCCAATCTGCACCACAGTGGGATACTACATTTCTGACTAGAGAGTAACCATTTGAATGAACTCCAGATGATGGTAGCCCAATCAAGATGTCTCCTTCTTTGAGGTTAGCACCGGTGATCTCAGCCCCCTTGGGCAACCAACCTAATGCTGTGCCTGACAAATCTAATTCAGTAACAATACCGGGAAGACTGGCAGTTTCTCCACCAGCTAGAGTAACCCTCGCTCTTTTGCAAGCCTCTGCAAGACTTGCTCCCAAAGCAGCATGAATTTCCGGGTCGGGCTTTGGCACCGCAATGTAGTCGACAAATGCGATAGGTTCTGCACCAACACATAGCAAATCATTGACATTCATTGCCATACAATCAATCCCAACTCCTGCCCATTGGCCTAACTTGGTTGCAATCGACAACTTAGAACCGACACCATCGGTTGCTAATGCAAGATAGTGGTCCCCGAACTCAACAAGTCCACCAAATCCTCCGGGTAAATCGACAGGGGCTCCAGGCATTCCTGGCTTCCTTACAGAGCGGGATAATGCGCCAACTAAGGCACCTACAGCATTCCCTTCGAGATCGATATCTACGCCGCTTCCAGCATAGTCTAGACCTTCTGCCATGACATGTCCACCCCTGCTAAACTCATTAACTCAATTGTTGCTAATTTGAGATGCAATCCACGGTAATGACAAATCCAATCTGTGGTCAATACCGCTATGAGTCCCGGGGAATTCTTCCCATTCATGCTCGATATTTAATTCGGCCATCCTCTTATGGAGTTGCCTTAATCCATATTGGATATTGTATTGGTCGCTATCTCCAACATCAATCCAGCAAGGAGGCAGATCTTGGTGGTCCTCAATCATAGTAAGCGGGTCCCAAGATTTCCATTCAGCCCATTTTTCATCATCGAACTTACAATTTTCATCAACAGGGAGAGTGCCATCGCTGTATGTTGCCGCCATTGCTAACATCATCAAAGTGTGGAAATCATCACTTTTCAGTGAAGATGTTTGTTTAACATATTCAAGGAACTGTTCAACTCCTCCGTGAGGCATTATCTCAGTTAGAGTCGTTGCCATTTCGATACCAAATAGTAACTCAAAACCACAGTCGCCAGAGTGGCATGCTATTGCATCCCAGCAATCATCGAGCATTCCTCTTACCAGAGCGCCGTATCCTCCGCTTGACTTTCCAACAAGGCCGTATCCTGAGATGTTGTAACGAGAATCTAATTCTGAACGTAAGTCTTCTCGCAACCAACTTCCCCATTTACCCATAGTTTCAGAATCGATAAATTGATTCCCACCTAGGCTGGTGAATGTATCCGGCATAACTAGGATGCTCGGCGGCATTTTTCCTTCTTTGACAAGCCTTTCATGCCTTTGAGGGAGGGTTTCAGCAAACGCTTTCCAGTTAGCTCTGGCAAAACCAGTTCCAGTAAATGGAGCGAGATAAATTATGCATGGCATTGGACCATTCGAATTTGGGGGGATATGAACCACAACTTCCCTTTCAATAGGGTCGCCAAGTTGATTGTTGAGATTAGGAGATGAAAATGAAAACCTTTCGAAATTTCCTCTGATGGGTTCAAAAGAGTGCGCGGGCATGATGCGACGATGGGCTTCAAGGAAATGTGCTTGGCGGTATTCCAATGGAAGCCAATGGAGGTTTGATAATGCGATTTTATTCCAGTGGAAACGAAGGGGAAGAAGTGAACCATCTCAATGATTATATGCGGTCGACAATGGCTGATAATGTCCGGTTGGAGGTTTTGGCATGACGATTCAAGAGTTTGACCTACCCGCAAGATGGAGAACATTACTTCTTGACAATTACAGTGAAGCCATTCACAATTTGGAAGTGACTTGGCCTGATGTACAATCACTAGAGGTATCATATCGCGATATAGAATCCTTTGACCCCGATTTCGCATTGTCGATAATAGAGGAGCCAGAAAACAATACACAGGCTGCAAACCAAGCTCTTGGCCTGTTGCTGTCGGAATTAGGAGCATCTCGAGTTGTAGCATTTGTCAGAATCATCGAATTACCGCCCGATTCTCAAAGAACTGTACGCCAATTACGCAGTGAAGACTTGGGCTCGATGATTTCAGTCGACGCTATCGCAACAAAGATTGGGAAAGTTTTGCCACGAACCTATGAGGGCGTTTTCGTTTGTGCGGCATGTGGACATTCTAGTCGCGTAAATCAACCGAATGAACAAGAATTGGTTGAACCGATCGAGTGTTTCGAAATCGATGGTGGATGTGGCAGGAAGAAGAATCAAACCAAATTCGTACAAAGAGTAGAAGAGTCAATTCTAATCGATACACAATTCATCGAGTTACAAGAGCCACCAGAAAATCTACGTGGCGGAGTTCAACCGGAACGCATTCTGTGTATAGCAGAGCATGACATTGCGGGACAATTGAACCCAGGAGACAGAGTTACAGCTAACGGAATGCTCTTTGTTCGCTCACAAAGAAAATCTGGCAAGGATACACCAATTTTTGATATATTTATGCGAATCCATAGTATTCAGAGAGAGAACATTCCACTTGAAGAAATTCAAATTTCAGAGGACGAGGAGAGAGAAATCAAAGAGCTAGCAAGAAGGGATGACATCCACGAACTTCTTACCAAATCAATTGCACCATCTATCTTCGGAATGACCAGGCAAAAAGAATCTTTGATGCTTCAACTGTTTGGAGGGGTGGCATCGAAGGCTAAAGACGGAACTAGGTTACGTGGAGACATTCACATTCTGCTGATGGGAGACCCTGGTGTTGCTAAATCACAACTATTGTCATACATGTCTCAGATATCGCCTCGTGGTAGGTTTACTTCTGGAATGTCAGCATCTGCTGCCGGTTTGACTGCTGCGGCTGTACAGGATTCTGCCGCAGATGGCCGCTGGACTTTGGAAGCAGGTGCTCTAGCACTAGCCGACCTTGGTTTAGCTGCAATTGACGAATTCGACAAGATGAATGAGAACGATAGGTCATCCATGCACGAAGCAATGGAACAGCAGAGGATTTCAGTTTCAAAGGCCGGAATTAACGCTACTCTCTCCACTAGGTGTGCAATTTTAGCAGCAGCTAACCCTAAGGCAGGCCGATTCCAATCTGTATCGGAGGTCCCCTTCACTCAACAAATTAATCTCAAGCCAGCATTGATTTCACGTTTCGATGTCATATGGTTACTGACTGACCAGCCTGCCGCAGACCACGATTCACAAATTGCTAATCATATCATGAGCAATCGTGCTGATTCAACTCCAGAAATATTGATTGAACAAGGGAGCGAGGTTGACCCTTCTAAATCTGCTAGTCATGAGGGAGTTGATTCGTCTAAAGGAATTATTAATCGAGAATTGATTAGAAAATATGTTGCATATGCAAAAAGGACAATTCACCCTAGATTAACCGATGAAGCACGGGAGGCCCTGAGAGATTTCTATGTCGAAACAAGGAGAAAGGGTGGAGAATCTCACGATTCAATTGCAATTTCAGCAAGAGCGATTGAGGGATTGTATCGTTTGGCCCAAGCATCAGCAAGAGTCAGACTTTCAGATGTTGCAACAATTGAGGATGCAGAAAGGTCAATCCGTTTAACTCGGTTCTGGCGACATGAATTGATGGGTGAGAACTTTGATGAGACAACTCTACAATCTGGTAAGAAAGCGACAACTCGAAATCGTGAAAGAACACTTCTGGAAATAGTCCGCAGAATATTCGCTGAAACAGGAGCCACTGTTAATCTGGCCGATGTACTAACCGAAGCTGGAAGGTTGGACATTAATCGGGATACGGCGGAAGACATCATCGAAGCATTATGCAGGGATGGTAGATTGATGCGCCCTGGTGGATATGACACCCTGCAACCGGTATGAAACGATGCGCTCATATCAATGAGTCATTTCAGGTGAGAACATGGAACCGTTAGGCGATGTTGCAAATCCTGCATCGCTAGACCCAGAGGGCCTTGGGTTCATGTGCGGAATTGAAGTTCACCAGCAGTTAGCCACCGGCAAATTACACTCACGCCAACCGGGAGAACTTCACGATATAACAATCGAAACTCTACCAGAAGACTGGCCTAAGTTCCACAGAAAATTGAGGTCTTCAAGTGGAGAAGGTGGTGCAGTTGATGTTGCTGCAAGGTTCGAGGCAAGGAGAAACCGTTCATTCGTTTATTGTCAATCCCCTAATTCTGGATTGATTGAATTGGATGAGCAACCTCCTCTGCCCCACGATGAAGATGCTCTGGATATTTCACTAACCGTTTCAGGAATGTTGAATGCTCACCCTGTGCCTCTGTTACAGACAATGAGGAAGACAGTTGTAGATGGCTCAAACACCAGTGGTTTCCAGCGTACTACATTGGTTGCAACAGCCGGAGTACTCGAAACTGAAGGCGGTCCTGTTGGCATAGATGTTCTTTGTTTAGAAGAAGATTCAGCTCGCAAACTAACCAGTAAATTAACTCCAGATGGTGAAGTGGTCACTTGGAACCTCGACAGATTAGGAATTCCTCTAATTGAGATTGCAACCGCTCCGGACATCAAGACACCAGACCACGCTAAGCAAACCTCGATTGCTTTGGGTAGAACCTTGAGAGATACTAGAAGAGTAAGAAGGGGTCTTGGAAGTATTAGACAGGACCTCAACGTATCGATTATGTGTGGAGACAGAGTGGAAATTAAGGGTTGTCAAGACCTCGAGTGGATACCCAAAATCATACGTTGTGAGATGGCTCGCCAACTTCATTTCTACCGGCTTGCTAACCAATTACGTACATCACATGGTTTGCCAATCCTTTCCAATGATAGAAGGGAAGAGTCTTCGTCTGTGCAAGCAGAGGTAGCTGAGATATTGCAACTAAATTTGATCGATGTATCATCTCAGTTTGCAGGCTGTGAATCGAAGAGGGTCAGAGAAGGATTGAGCAATAACTCGGCTATGCTGGCTCTACCTTTACCTGGATTTAGTGGATTGATTGGAACCAAAGAATTCGATTCTGATGGTGCTCAGTTGCCTAGGCTTGGTAGAGAACTTGCTGGTGCAGCAAAATTGGCCGGAGTTGCGGGAGTGTACCATTCTGATGAGTTACCAGCATACGGAATCGAGCAGGAATTTGTTAATGCAACCAGAGATGCGTTGGATGGAGTCGACGCATTCGTGCTTTGTCTAGCGCCACAATGGCAGGCAGAATTAGCATTAGAAAGCGTCCTTAACCGCGCAAGATTAGCATTCGAAAGAATCCCTCAAGAGGTACGAAATGTAGTGATTCGTAAAGGCTCTCCTGAAGACGGCACCACTACTCCAATGCGTCCACTTCCGGGCGGAGCAAGGATGTATCCTGAAACCGATATTCCACCATTGGCAATCTCGACAGACCATTGGAACAACGTTCTGAATAACCTACCAATGACTCAAGCAGAAAGGCTAGAGAGATTGAGTAATTTTGAGATTAGTGATGACCAAGTCAAACAGTTACTCTCTAGAGAATTAGATGATGACTTCGTATCACATTCAGATGGACTTCCGCAAAAAGCATGGGCTACAATGTTACTAGAAAATGAAGGAGACATCGGCCTGATGGCCCTGGTTTTAGCAACCAAAGAAGAAGGCCATGTGACGAGAGAAGGAATGAGCGCCCTGATTCAAGAATTTGCAGGACAGAATCCTAGCATGGACCAACTCTCTTCCAAGGCTGAAGAGTTAGGACTTAAACCGGCTGACGCCGGAGACTTAGCGGCTATTGTTGAGAAAGTAGTGAACGACCGCCTCGACTTCGTTAAGGAGAGAGGCATGGGTGCTATGGGCCCACTCATGGGAGTAGTGATGAAAGAATGCGGTGGCGCTGCTGATGGAAAGCAAGTCAGTGCGTTGTTGCGAGAAGCGATAATGAGGCATGCTTGATGAAACGAATCATCGTAGCATTTTGCCTTCTATCTTGCATGTTACTACCAATATCAACCGCTGAAGAACAAGACTCAAATTATTGGGAAATTGATTTGGATAATGGATATATTTCCACCAAACCAATCATTGTCGATGATCAAGTGATTGTTAGAACCTCAGGATTCTGGACTGGTGAAGACAGACCACACGTGTACGCTTTCGATTTGGAAACAGGCCAAGAAAACTGGCGATTCAAGAATGCTGCATCTACCAATCATGACATGAGCCCCCTGCTTCATGTTGAAGCAGGAACAGGTGCTTGTGGCAATTGGAGTGAGATGGTTATCGTCGGCTGGACTGATGGTAGAGTAACAGCTCTGGACATCGAAGATGGTAGTCTAGTATGGGCCTCGCAAACAGAGGTTGTAACCTGGGGTATAACTGGCGCCATGGCCTTAGATGGTGATAGCGTAGTAGTCCCTACAAGGCAAGGTTTGTCCAAATTTTGCTTGAGTGATGGCGCCGAGAACTTACGTGTTGATTTACCACAATTAGGATGGAGGAATGGAGTTGCGGTAACCACTGATAGTTATCTGATAGGTAACGAAGAAGGCATTGTAAACATCGTATCAAAATCAGGAAACGTCACGAACATTTCAATCGGCGATGGCATGATTCGTCATGCCCCAATCCAAACAGATGCAGGAATAATTGTCCATCTTCAGAAGTCAGACGGCTCAGAGATATATCTTGATGAAGAGTTACTATCCGAGGAAGGATTTTCACCCGCAATTCCCCTCCAGAACGGGGAAGACATCTTCTTCGCAACTAGTTCGCATGTGATATGGTGGAAGTGCGAATCAAATTGTACATTCCAAGGAAAAACCGATTTCCACAGTAACGGCGAGATTACATTACAGAATAATCAAAACTCCACTTCGATATGGTATCCAAGAAATACTCCAGACGGAGGATGGGCAACAGGTATGCCAGGTCAAGAACTTGAGATGTACACCACTCCTCACGATACCTACACTACCGCAGGTGCTGCTTTCGGGGTCAATGGTGAGATGGCATTTGGAAGTGACGCAGGAGTTTTGATTGTTGTATTCGATTCATCAGAGCGCCCTCAAATTATAGATGAAAAGGAACAGTTCGCATCAGAATCTGAGGAATCATCATTCCAAGTTGAGCCTGGACATTTCGTGTTAGTTGCCCTGATTGTAGCCATGGTCACTTTCCAGTTTCGCAAAGACTCTGCTATGGTAAAGAAATTAGGAGTTCTGCTTATTCTTGTAATCTCCATTATGGCTTTACCATCGATTTCTGAAGTTTGGTCCAAGGAGGTAGATGAGCTAACAGAAGCACCTGGCGATTGGGATAATGATTGGCCCGATGAATGGCAAGGAACGCAAGTAGTAGTATTCGAACTTCCAAGTGGGGATGTAGCAATCGGAGGCCTAGAAGGTTACGAAAATGTCGATCAATTAACTGAAGCTGCGGCATTACAACTTGATATTCAAATTGAAAAGGAAACTTACAGTTTAGGAGAAATGATAGTTTCATTCAATGGCGAAGAATTGGATGGCTGGGAGTTTACCGTAGACGGAGAGAGGTCCCAAGTTGGGATCTCTTCTGCAGAGGTCGAACAAGCGTCGGTTGTGAGATGGTCACCAGCGTGAAGTTCAAGTCTTGAAGCCCTCCACCTCTGTTCATGGTAATGACCGACGGGGTGCATGGACCAGTTCTCGGCCCTGTAGAAATGCTGGTAATCAATGTGGTTTTGATTACGATTTCTTTCTTCCTTTTGTGTCGACCTACTCATTCTGCTAAGCGTGAAATTTTGGTTCTAACTAGCATCACTGCAGCCGCAGCAGCGAGCCGTATTTTGCTTGAACCATTCCCAAATGTGCAGCCTCTAACCGTCATGTGTTTGGTTATGGGTGCATCACTAGGGGCGCGCAGAGGAATGGCATTCGCAGTCATTGCGACTATGCTATCTAACGCAGTTCTCTCTCACGGTTGGTGGACATTATTCCAAGCAACAGGTTGGGCAGCAGTCGCATTTGCAGGTTCTAGATTGAACTTAGTTCTACAAAATGAAGTTGCTATGAAACGCCTCATCATTACCGCAATCTTTGCTTCTGTACTATTCGATTGGTGGGTTTCTCTCTCAATCTATACTGCTGGAATGACTATTGGCGAGTTTGGAATCTATCTACTGAATGGATTACCATTCGATGCATTGCATGCTATTGCTAGTATTGCTAGTGCTGTATGGATCGCTCCATGGTTAGCAAACTTGTTGCATGAAGAGACCGCAGATTTGTCAGAGCCGATTGCAAGCGGTGAGAGTGATGTCATCACCGCTTAGTGAAGTTACAATGGTCTTAGTGACCCGTGACGACCTCAAATTATCGAAAGGAAAACTTGCGGCACAATGCTCGCATGCAGCGGTTCATTGTGCCATGAAAGCGAAGAAGAAAGCTGCTCGTTTGTATGAGCGCTGGAACAACGGGGGCGCTCGTAAGATTGTGCTTCGTGCGGATGATGAGACCCACTTACGCCAGCTCTATGCTAAGGCCCTAGAAGGAGGTATAGTCTGCGACCTTGTCAAAGACGCAGGGCACACCGAAATCCCCCCCGGAACAGTTACAGTCCTAGGTATCGGTCCTGCCCCACGTTCAGCGGTTGATGCAATAACCGGCGACCTGAAACTGCTTTGAGTGAAAGCGGCTTGGACTGTTCATGCGAGAGTATCCCTCAGACCGCGTTGACGTGCGCAGTGATACAGTTACTCAGCCTACTGCGGCCATGCGTGCAGTGATGGAGAGCGCCAAAGTTGGAGACGACGTTCTTGGCGACGACCCAACCGTAATTGAATTGCAAAACCGATTAGCGAAGATGTTTGGAAAAGAAGCGGCTCTCTTTGTTGCTAGTGGAACTATGGCTAATGCGATTGCATTGAGGACTCATACAGTACCAGGCGATGAAATCGTTTGTGACAAGACCGCTCACATCTACAAATACGAAGGCGGAGGATATGCAGCACTTTGTGGAGCATCAATTTCACTTGTTGAAGGAGAGGGTGGATTGATGACTGCAGAACAGGTCAAGAAGGCAATCCGCAAGGCAGAAGGCTCTGGCTCACATTATCCAGATGGCACTCTAGTATGTGTGGAAAACACCTCCAATCTCGGCGGCGGTGCATGCTATTCTCTAGAAGCGCTAGATGAAATTGCTGCGGTAGCCAAGGAAAATGGATGCGCTACGCACATCGATGGTGCTAGAATTTTCAATGCATCTATCGCAACTGGAGTAGGTGTTGCTAGAATGTGTAGAGATTATGATTCGGTTTCAATATGTCTTTCAAAGGGACTCGGCGCCCCTGTAGGCTCAGTATTGGTAGGCTCTCAGGAGTTCATCAACAAGGCTCATCGCTGGCGCAAGATGTTTGGTGGTGGCTGGAGACAAGCCGGTGTATTGGCAGCTGCTTGCCTACATGCATTAGACCATCATGTAGAACGTTTGGCAGAAGACCATACCCGTGCAAGGAAAGTTGCAGAAGCAATCAACGCTATGGATAACTTCAGTGTTGATCTAGACGCAGTCCAATCCAATTTGGTGTATGTTAACTGCAACATTCCTGCTGCAGATCTAGTTGTATCCTTAGCAGAGCACGGCATCGATATGTTCGACCTACCTTACAACCGAGTAAGAGTTGCAATTCATTTGCACATCACAGATGAAGATGTAGACAGAATCATTGCTGCTTTCGCTGCACAGTGATTGCTGCAAACATTGTAATTGCTAGCACAGCAATAAGGCTTACACTCGGCAAGCCACTGTCTTCTTCATCTTCAGAATCATCAGCGACTGGCTCGCTAGGAGTCTCTTCCACTGGTTCAGGTAGAATTACCTCGTGAATCAAATGCACTTGTAGATCATCACCATCGTAAGCAGTTGGTAGAGTTACTTCCATAGAACCTGTAGTGGCGTTGCCCAGTTCGATAATTCCTCTTACACTCTTGTGATAATATTCCTCTTGGTTACCGCCATCAGGGAAATGTGCGAGAACTTCGACAATCCAAAGCGAGGATTTGATTTCACTATCTTCAGGGAAGTTAGCCATGTCAACCGCTAGATTCCAAGTAGCGATTGGGTTCGAATCGTTGGTTACAATCCATCCAAGTGAAGAAGAACCGACTCCTAGATTCAAGGCGTTTTGCAAGTTTTGATTGTAATCCTCTTGCAGGTTTTCTCCATCTGGAACGCTTCCAACTTGTCTAATGGTTCCGTTAAAAACAGCGGTAGGAGGGAGCCTTTGCTCGTATCTTTCTATCCACCTGTCATCCCCTTCTTGGGAACCTAGTGGGTCTTCATTTTCTCCAATGAATCTGTGGAAATGATATGTTTGCATGTGATTATCATCTGATATATCGTCTAGCGCATGTTCAACATCGATACAATTTGTGCACCAGGTGGCAGTGTAATCTTCGACGATCGCAGGCAAATCAGAAAGGTTACTGGTAACATCTCCTGAAATATTTGCATCAACGTAAACTCCGCCAAAAATAGGACCCACGTCTTCCAAAGTCTGTGGGCTTCCAGCCTGTGAAGTAGGAAGCGTAGAGATTCCTAGAATTAGTGCAATCAAGAAAACGCGGGCTCGCATAATTTCCCGAGAACACACTAATGTTTGAATGTTCTACTCAGGATTAAGGCGTGGGTTCAAGAACCACGGCCGCCGAGTGGGTGCGTTGGCGGCCCTTTCTATGACGACCGAACAAGAGATAGTATCGACCAGTCTCTCAATGGAGGCTATTCCATCAGGTCGTTCTATGCCAGATTGGTTGGTTGAATCTTTAATCAAAGGTAGACGTTTGATGGTCATCCATCCAAGCGAAGAATGTAGAAAACAGGCGATAGAATCACTACACAGAATCGGAGACCGCAAGTCAGTAGACACGACCCATCATCTTACAATTAAGAGATTAATCGGCATTTTACATCTCGACTTGAGATTACCAGTTCTAATGGAAGATGATGGTATACTGTTTGAAAAAACCCACAGAGCAATAGCTGAAACAGCATCAAATCACGGTTTCCCTCTTTTACTAACAAATCCTAATCACCGTTGGTCTCGTTCAAGAAGCCGTCGTTTACTTACCCTCTACCGTGAGTTAACCAAGTTGCGAAGACCATGGGATTGGGAAGAAGACCCTGGCGCTAAGTCTTGCGATAAGGTACTGAAGTCCCTAGAATCTGAGATGAAAGCAACTCATCCATACAGGCTTGAAAGGACTGTTTTGGAAGCTCTAAGAGAAAGCGAAGAAGCCCCTTTCACGATTGCCGATGTTGAGGGCATAATTATGCTAGACCACCCGTCTGGAATTAGCGAAGTTGAGATAGCAATTCTTCAGCAATTGTCCAAGTTCACAGGGTTGCATCAATTGGTAAATCCGGGCTCTCACAGACTCGGATTCCATGGTGAATACATAGAAGATATCGCACCGATTAGGAGTAATTCTGCTTTACCTGAATGGGTGCCACAGCACGATGTGTGGGCGCCGACAACAGCGCCAAATTGGTCTACGCACATAGGAGAGTCAAGAGGGCGCCAAATCCATCGTGTAATGTGTGAATTACATGAGCATACACATCTTGCATTGGCAGATTTACTGAATCAAATCAATGGAGAAATTGTAGTAGTTAGTGGTGATGCTGAAGCGCTGAAATTACGAATGCGACCCTATCTTGAGTCAATGGGCTTCCAACTAAATTCACCATCTGTAAAGGTCTGCGAAACCAGTGCTGTTTCGAGGATAATCTCTTTCGCTGAATTGCCCCGTGGAGAAGAGGCATGGTCTCTCAACCGTCTTAGCGAAATGTGGTCGCAAATCGAGCTGCCAATGAGTTGGCCAATCCTTGATTTACAACACCCTGTTAACGAAGATTGGAAGCCAAGATTACACCCTCACATATTGTCAGAAATCGCTAGAGGTTTCCACTTACTTGGAGGAAGAGGTGCTCTGCGAAGATGGTATTACACTCTATCCCAGGCTAGCCCAAGGGCAGGTGTAAATCCGGAACAAAGGATGCGAGAATTGGAAGAATGTCAGTGGTGGCTTGCCTGTATTGCGAATTGGATGCACCCTATTCTTCCTGTAATAGACCAGGAAGTAGTATCGCAAAATGTGATTGGTTGCTCTTCAGGCGAATCATTACCTCTGCCTACAGCCCCAAGTGATATTGTTGGATGGATCAATTCATGCATGGAACAAATCGATTGGCATACCGTAACTTCACGAGATAAAATCCTCGCAAACACGCTCCCGGGGTTACAACATTTCATGACATCAATTTCACGTTTGCAAAGTGAGGGTATCAAATTTGAAGCGGATGATTTCTTTGAGATACTTGAGGTACTTTCCACTACTACAGAAATCCCTAGCATTCGTTCTGGGGACAAAGGTCTCAGGATTCTTACACCAGCACAAGCATATGGTCTTGAATCTGAATATCTGATTCTATGTGGAATTGATGCAGAAACATGGTCAATGAAGCCCCCTCAGATACCATGGTTAGATGAGGCAAACAGAATGCGAATCGGATTACATCGTCCTGATGAACCGCTCAGAATCGCAAGACATCATTTGCGACATTTTTTGAATTGTTCACCTAACATTTTGATCGTCGATTCCAGCATCGAAGAGGGTATAGAATTAGCCGGCCCACTTGATGAATGGTTCAGCGATATCTCTCAGCAGGGTGGTTTGGAATCTCTCAAGCAAGCACCACCCTACCTCGATTCTACTTTGTGGCAAGCAGATACTGTGGACAGATCTTGGGAATGGAAACTCATTGATGGGGAATCTAAACTGGTTTACAGGGTCGTGTCTATGGAGTCTTCAGGTGATGGTGTTAGAACCCACAGGAGCGGTCGCTTGAATCGTGATAGAATACAGAGGGCGGGGATCTCGTCAATCGAATCGCGAAACCCCTACATCTCTCCACTTAACGCTAATTCGCTTCTTGTGGCAGCTGAAACAGAAATACTAGCAGACCAATTCTCTCGCAGAAGAATTGGAGATACTCTAGACATTGGACAAATTCATCCATTCTCTGAAGCAACTAACCGTATGCGCACATCAGATCTGAAATTACTTCCTACTAAGACTAAGCCAGCAAATGGAAGATTTTCAGATGTTTGGCCTCACCTTGGAATAATGGGTAAAAAGGGCCTAGGCACTCCTGTAGATCCCAGGCCGATCACTCCTCCTTCAACCAGAATTTCGGATTTGGACAGCATCACTGGCAGAGGCCAAATCGAACTCAATTTACCCCGAGTGTGGTCTCAAGGAAGATTGCAAGCATGGCTAGAGTGTCCACGAAGAGCTTGGTTTGAGAGGCATATGTATCTCGGTAAGAGCGACAATCTGAATGAAGACTTAGCCGCAACTACTAGAGGCGATATTATTCACCAAATAGAGGAAGCAATTCTTCGTGAGCACGGATTAGAGGAAGGAGCAATCGCATCTACTCCAACATCACTGATTGAAGGTAAGATTGGTAGTATTGTAGGTGCTTGGGATATCGCTCTTAGGACCCTAGCGGAAAAAGCACCTTGGATGAGAAGAGAAGATGGAATATCTGCGCATCGCTGTCGCGACTTGATTGGAGTAACTCCAGCTGTTTGGAATGAATGGCTAGAACACGGAACTCCAATCGAGATTGGCGGTAGGATAGGTAGGATGATTCAAAGTGATTTTTCATTAACCGATGTTGCACCAATTGCGTCTGAATGGGAATTGACAAGCGACGAAGGAAGGCACGTTAGGATCCAACTTCCGGAGTCAGAATCATCGTTCTTATTACGAGGAAGAATCGATAGGGTCGACCAACTCATCACAGATGAAGAATCAGAATGTGATGAAGTCATTCCATTGGATTTTGAGACCAAGAAGCCTCCGAAATCCTCACGATTGATTATTTTACGAGATATCAAATCATTAGACGGTACAAAGGATAACGGGGAAAATGAAAGGCATTTGAAAGGGCTGTTCCACGAGTTACAACTTGCACTTTATGCTCGAGCATGGGAGATTGCAAATCCAGGGGACAGAGTAATTGGCGTTGGCGCAACTCAAGTTGGAAATCAAACCCAACAGTACCTAGAAGTCGACCCAGAGTATTTCGATATGTGCTCGCAAATGCAAGTCGGTATTGTCGGGAACGATACTCATGGACACTATCGTCTTCCAGGAAATTTCAAAGACGAAACCTCCAATCCATTCAGGGCTTGGATGAGGGAGAGAATTACTACAGCAATGCGAGTAATCGATAATGCGCAATCCGGAAACATCCACCCTGAACCATCTAATTTGTGCAAATATTGCCCAATAATCGACGCTTGCCCAAGCGCTAAGAGAGGTGGTTGGTGATGATCAATTTCAACCGTTCCCAGAGCCTAGGTTTGGACATTAATCGTCATATTGCAATCGATGCTGGAGCAGGTACTGGAAAGACTACTGTGATGGCAAGTCGGTACCTGCAACATTTGCTTTCAAGCGACCAAAGGGCAACTAGATTGTTACCATCTGCACCAAGAATCCCGCTGCAAGGAATGGGTGCGATTAGATGTCCGTCAAGGGAGAGAACTTCTCTCGAGGAATGGCCGGGATTACTTCCAACCGAAACAGTAGCAATTACGTTCACAAGAAAAGCGGCAGCTGAATTGAAAGGCCGGATTAGAAGGTTGATTGCTTCATTACGAGCACAACCTGTTGGACAAGATGACATTGACGGCATTCATGATTCGCGCCTGCGAAACCAAGGCGACGTAGCGATGTTGCTATCACTTGTAGACGACGCACCAATTTCTACAATCGACGCGTTCCTATCCTCAATAGTGTCCCCTTGGATGGGCTTGGTTTGTGAAGACCCGACAACTGAACAAGTGGATGAAGACGGGGCTGTTTTCTTGAGGGATGAAGCGATTAGAACCGCTTGGCGATTACAGCGAGGAATCGATGGAATAGAAGCTGGAATGTCAGGAGACATCGAATCTTTCTTGGAATCACGAGACCGGCTATCCGTTCTATTGGGCGGCCAAGCCTCATCAACTACAGTTGTCAAAGGGATGTTGAAACGCTCTCTATTCGTTGAGGAAGCATCTAGAAGATTAGATGTTGTCAACCTAGACAATTTAGATGCCGATTCCCTAAATCATCTATTTACAGCACCTATTGCTGATTTCATTGATGATTGGTATACTGAGTTTAGAGGATATGTTACAGAATGGTGTGATGCATGGTTGGATAGTGGCGCACAATTTGTGATTGGAGCAGATGTCATTACCGGCATGACTCGTTATAGATATGTTCAGCATTTATGCACTCTAGATGCCGATGAGCAAATCGAGAGATTGCAATGGATTTGGTTGGTTTCCCATGCTATAACTACTGCATCTAATTTGGATAAGATTGTCTGCAATGCTCTTTACCGCGCACGCCCTCCAAGCGGGAAGGGTTGGCCCAGTGGCGTCATGAACAAGGGCGACTGCCCACTCTCTAATCCAGTGAAGGATTTGATTACTGCAAATGCGCAACGACACGCCCTTGATATCCGTGAAATGTTACATACCTCCCAAGGGCTATTAATACGAGTTCTAGGTCAATCCTCTCACTTGCTCAATCCACAATTTGATGACCCCGATGAAGTTCCTGGACAAACAGCATACCCGCCGCGCTTGGATGTTGAATTACCACAATTACCTCCTTCTAGGGAGATGCGCTTGACCACTGAATTAGAGTTACAAGTCATACGAGATCTATTCATAGTTCATTCAGGAGTTAGGGAGATTTTGACCCGATTGAAAGCACAAGAAGGTGTTAGAGACCATGACGACATGCATCGCCTTGCTGAAGATTTACTACTTACTAGATGCCCTTCAGTGTGCAGAACATGGTATCCAACATCAGTCATCGATGCATTGGATTCGATGGGCGACCAGCCGTGGCAAGACGACCATTTGTTCAGAGCTATAACCGCTAGCCAAGAGCATGCAGAAGTAAATTCAGATCTGATGCGAAGGATTTCATTACTCAGGGATTTAAGAAGGCAATATCGAGCATTCATTATCGATGAGTATCAAGATACAAACCCGCAACATTTCCGTCTACTTGCTCGTCTTTGGGGCCGCAGGAAGTTAGAGGATGGCGAGCCCCAACCGCCTGCATCTCAGTGGGACCCAACAATCTGTATTGTAGGAGACATGAAGCAATCGATTTACCGGTTCCGTCAAGCAGAAGTTACTGTAATGCGTCGAGCAGTTGCCGCAATTCGTGAAATGAATCGCGAAGAAGCAGCAATGGAAAATCGCACAGATTCTCTGCGAAGCCCAGATGCTGCGAAAGACCCCCGTCCCATTCCTGGTTCTACAGGAGAATCAACTACGTTCGTTCGCTCAAGTGAATTGGTAGGGCAAGATGCAAACAGAGAGGAATGGATTTCATTCCATCTGGATGATGACGAAAACCAAATTTCTTCAGAATCACTAATGCGTCGCAGAGAAGGACATATCGAGATGTCAACGAATCATCGAACACTGCCTCGATTGATGAACACAATGAATGTTCTATTCCGAGACACATTTTCGCAGAGGCATCATCTTCTTCCAGGGCCATGGCATGCTGAACCTCAAGACTTGAATCCGGCAAGAGAATCCGAAAGAGTTTCAAAAATAGAGTGGATTCTTCCCACTAGGACGGGGGACGGGCAGCGTCCTTTGGATTTGGAAGTTGCAATAGATCCATTCGAATATGACGGTTCAGATGACAGAGAATTGTGTGCAAATCTACTGGCAAAGAGAATCGCGGCTCTCCTGAATGGTGATTTATCGAGAGTCTACAGTGCAGAAACAGATTCCTGGCTAGATGTCACAGAATCTCAGTTGTATTTGCCAGAAGATATCATGATTCTCGTCTCTTCTCATGCAAGAGTCCCTTTGTTGATTAAGGCTCTAGATGAGCATGGAGTTCCAGCAATGGCGGGTAAGCAAGGATTGCTGATGTTCAGGCCAGCAGTACAGACTATGATGTCGTTACTTTGGCTACTAACTTCTCCTTATGATAAGAGTGCAGCATTGGCTGTTGGAAGGTCTGTGATTGTCGGAATGAGCGATTCAGAAATCATCAGTCATCTATCGTGCAGTGAAGGAAATCAACTCGATTCTTTAGCCAACGCAGCCCCTAGTGAAGGTGTCAAATCATTACTCAATCGTATGAGCTACTTTGTTGAAAACGGGAGTGTTAGACAGGCGATTGATGTAGCAATCGACCACTCAGATTTGCTTTATGCGTATCCAAGAGAGGGCGATAGACAGGATATCGAAAATTGGATTTCTCTCTATGATAGAATTGCAGCCACGGTTGGAAGCGATGCTGCACTGGTTTACGGCCGCTTGAAAGATTTGTCAGATTTAGATAACGATGGCCCAAAGAGTAGTTCTCCAGGTTCAGGCGGGGCCGTGCAGATAATGACAATTCACGGTTCCAAAGGTCTCGAAGCACCGGTAGTAGTAGCGTACGATATTTTCGCCACTGGAACAAGAGATTCCACATTCTCTTCTTCAGAAAATGTGCTGGTAACTCCCGACATTATTGCTGGAAGAATTCATCCTTGGAGAGGCATAAGTAAGCCACAGAGCGGGTTGTGGACAATCGCTCATTTGTTCGACGATGGCCAGCAAAGAGCTGAGCGTCGCAGGCAATTCTATGTCGCTTTGACACGAGCCCGGGATAGACTCATCATTGCAGGTGGACCAAATAACGGAGCCACATTGACTTCTGATGGACGAATTCAAATGAAACGTGGTAAAGGTAGACAGAACATGGGTTACATGTTCTTGGATGGCTTAGCACATGCTAGTATTCAGGCTGGAGAAGAAGGCTGTAGCTGGTCTACAGGAGGTCTCGACCAAATTGGCAAAACACTGACATTGGACCCTGCTAGTTTGTTTCAAGAAGCCCATCTTGGTGCAGAATGTGTAACTGGAATTTCGATTTTCCATCATCCAGATTGTTTCCAAGAAACTCCACCGAAATCGCTTGTAGAATCTTGGAGAGAGCGAATGGAGCTCGCACAAACCCCAGTCTCAGAAGAATCAGAAGAAGAGATTCGCAAGATATCATTCTCACATCCTATGACCTCTCATGGTCTGGATACCGCCTGGGCCTGTAACCGGAGACATTGGCTTTCTTCCAAACTTAATTGGAATGCAGAAAGAATGGATTTGGTAGCAGAAGAATCGGGTGAGCAATATTGGCCTAGTGCAACAGAGTTTGGTTCTCTTTTCCACAGATTATTGGAGATAGGTTTGGCAAATCCGGGTTCGCAAAGCCCCGATCTCGACTCTATGTGGACTCAGAAACAACAAGACAACCTTACCAATGAAAAAACGATTGACGAAGTAATGGCCCAATCAACTATATCGGATGCAGAGATTGCTGAGAGAACTCGCCTCAGATTGCTTCACCTCGGGAAATTAGCTAGGGAAGGATCGCTTGGTAAATTGGTTTCAGGTGAATCCTATGATGGATTTACTGTTGAAGGATTGAGAACAGAATTGCCGTTTTATTTCTCTCTAGAACATGAACCCAATTCCCTACACAGGACTACATGGTCACCTCATGGTGAGCAAGTGATTTCATTGGTCGAATCGATTAGCGCAGTTTTCAATGGTAGAGCAGACCTAGTTCTTGCTTTGAGAGACACCTCCGGGCAAGGTTGGTTACAGGTAGTTGATGCCAAAACCAAGCAATGTTTAGCAGGTTTCAATCCAAAAAGTCCTCTTGAGGGCAACGAACTTCAAACGGTTGCGGACAAGGAATCGCCATATGCCTCAACCCCTGCTGAAGAGGAAATTATCGGCGAACATCGATTGCAATTAGCCTTGTACAGTTTAGCCTTGGAGATAGCAGAGATTTCGAAACCAGAAAGCGAGAGAAGAAAGATTCTACCTCCAGCGATTCAGGTTTCAGCATCAGGTCGAATGATTCGAATGCATGATGAAGATTTCAAACAGGCCCGTATTGATTTGATTTCTCTAGTTGAATGGTCGGGTGAGATTGCAGCAGCAGGAGAAGGGGTGCAACCTCCTCAACGTCTACCTATGTCCCAGGAAAAAACTTGCAAAACTTGTCCGTTTTACAGCGGGACAATCAAGTTATGCGGGCCTATTGATGAGAAACTCGGCCCATCATGACCAGTGTGCCTGGGAAATCTTCCTTAGCGGCAACTTGGTGGATTTGCACATCACTAAATCCTGCGGATTCAACAGCATTTTTCCATTCTTCAATTGACATAGTAGTCATATGCACTCCGACATACTCCGGCCAAGTTAGTGAATCTACATGCTCTAGATAGTGGTCCACTCCCGCAATCAGAACGCCTCCCTCTTCTAACCATTCATCGTGTATTTTGGTAATCATCTTGACCGGGTCTTCTAGATAGTACAGGAATTCCATAGTGTGAACCAAATCGAACTTCCTGCCAGGATTCCATTCTGGCAGAGTCCCATGAGAATACTTGTGTGCATCATCTGTCTCGCGTGCCTTTTTTATCATCTCAATAGCACCATCTACACCTTCACTGTGAGAGGCGCCTAATTCAGTTAGCAATCTGGTAACCCATCCATTTCCGCAACCTAGGTCAATTGCAGAAAAATCTGATTTCACATTTGGTAAAGCTAGTTCCAACATCGCATTTACAGAAGCAGCATGCCCTCTTTCCATCCCAGCATCTTTTCCTTTGAGCGCCCACTGTGAGAACACATCGGTAGCTGCTTTTTTCTCCATAATTCGTTGCAAATCAAAGCCCACGATAACCGTATGCCTCAATCGAAAGGAACATGTTCTAGGTTTATTTGCCGGAATCATGCAAATCTCTTCTCAGAGTATTGATGATGTGCTGTATCCAACAATTGAAGCCCATTCAACAGGGTTTTTGCAAGTCTCAGAAATGCACACAATAGCATGGGAAAGAAGCGGCAATCCAGATGGAATTCCGGTGATTGTAATTCATGGTGGTCCAGGCGGGGGAAGTCAGCCATCATATCGCAGATATTTTGATCCGGCAAAATTCGATATTATTCAGTTCGACCAAAGAGGTTGTGGGAAATCAACCCCTTACGCAGAATTAGAAGGCAATAATACGCAAGCATCGGTTTCAGATTTAGAGATGCTTCGACAACATTTCGGCCTAGAAAAGTGGCATGTATTTGGGGGCTCTTGGGGTTCAACCCTCTCTCTAATTTATGCTCAAAACCACCCTGATAGGGTTCTGAGTTTAGTCCTGCGAGGGATCTTTATGTGTAGAAAAAGCGAACTTCACTGGTTCTATCAAGACGGTGCAAGCCATGTTTTCCCAGACGCCTTTGACTCATACAGAGACCACATTCCAGAGAATGAGCAAGATGATTTGATCAAAGCTTATTATTCCAGATTAATCAGTGATGATGTAGAAATTAGAAGGGCTGCTGCAAGAGAATGGACTCGTTGGGAGATGGCTACAAGTCGTTTATTCCCCGACCCTGAGTATTTGGACAAGGCAGAGGATTTGGATTTCGCAGTTGCATTTGCGCGGATAGAGTGCCATTATTTCATCAATGCAATTTTCGTAGAAGAGGCATATATTCTGAATCACGTATCAGTGATTCAAGATATTCCAACAGTCATTGTTCAAGGACGGTATGATATGGTTTGTCCTGCACGCAGTGCTTGGCAGTTGCACAAAGCATTACCAAACAGCAAATTGGTGATGGTTGCAGATGCTGGCCATTCGATGGGAGAGACCAGCATTGCTCGAGAATTAGTCGCCGCAACCGATGCAATCGAATAATCAATAGAACGATATTTCACGCTTCGACCAAGCGTCGGCTTGATATGTAGGACCAATGTGGGTTGAGAATAAGGCGTAGCCTTAGGTGAGATAAATGTCCGATGCCGGAACCATCACTCCAGAAACTCAAATCAAAGAACTCACAGAGAAACTTGAGGAAGAAACCGACCGTTTACTCAAGCTGTATGCGGCTTATGAGCAGCAGGAAGCAGAGTTGAGAGACACGAAAGCCGAAGTTGAAGTTCTTGAGAAAGAAATCGTTGAGCGTGAAATCGAGAAAGAGAGCCTCGAGGCACTGCTAACCGAGAAAGACGCTAGAATTCGTGACCTAGAAATGAAAGCAGGCAAGTCTAGCAAGCAGGTCGAGCACTTAGAACCTGAATTGCAAAAGATGGAAGAAAAGTTCTCTCGGGAAAAAGATAGACTTGGCAAGGTGTTCTCAATCGCTGAAGAATTAGACAACGATTTGCGACTTGCAGTTGTCGAATTACAAACAAGAGACGATTGGTACATGGAGCACATGTCACTATTCGAGGACCTGAACAAAGCAATCAAGCGCCGATATGAGATGATCGAAGCTGCAGCAGAAGCAGAGAGGCAATCCCAACACATGGGAAGAGCGATTACTGAGAGAATGGAAGAAATGGTAGAAGCTCGTGCTGCTGAAATGACTCTAGAAGAAGCGAGTGAAATCGAATCTGTTGAAGCAGAAAACACTCCAGAATCAACTGCAGAAGCAACAACTGAAGACTCCGAAGAAGACGAATGGAATTGGTCTGAATCGGTTCTTACTGGAGTTATGCAGAAGAACAATATCACCGATAGAGATGCATTCATCGAGTTCGCAAAATCGTATGATATGGATGGAAACAAGTATCTCAAGGGCTCAGAATTGGGTGCAGCAGCAGCAGATTTCGCTGCGAAAGACGCACCTACTGAAGAAGCCCCTGCCGAAGAATCACCAGCCGGTGAGGAATCTACTGATGACTCGGAAGATGGAGACAAGGAACCAGAAGTCGTTTGGAGAAATTCCGGAGACTCTCAGGACAACCAGTAGGTGAGCTACTTGGCTATGTTAGCCAGAGGCGGATTTCTGCCTGTAATTACTCCGACATTAATGGGTGTTGGATTCATTCTAGTCGGTTGGTTCGTCAACCCTCTACACGGACTGGCTCCTGGATTAGGCGTCTTGATGCTAATGTTGGCAGCATTTTTTGCCAACTTTTGGAGAGACCCCGACCGACCAATTCCGAGAGATGAAGGCGTGATCGTATCTCCTGCAGATGGACATGTAATGTTCGTGAAGAGAGAAAGAGCGACTGGTCGCAGGCCTTCAAAGGAAGAGATGGACAGTGCTGAAGAGGATGAACACACAGGGTCGTGGCATCCAGAACCTTGTGAAGAGATATTGTCATTCTCGACTGAACAACGCTTTGAAGCAGTACCGGAGGGAGAGGAAACGGATACTGATGTTTGGAGAATCGCAGTATTCATGTCTCCTCTAGATGTTCACGTTAACCGCTCTCCGATTGCCGGTAAAATTACCAGAATGGAGCACAGAACCGGAAAAGGCCTCAGAAGGGGACCGTTCCTTCCCGCTTTCAGAAAAGAAAGCGAATACAACGAGAGAGTTAGAACACTTTTCCAAAGAAAGGATGGATTACTAGTCGAAGTTATGCAAATTTCCGGGGCACTAGCTCGCACAATTATTCCATGGAAATCAGAGGGAGATGAATTGCGAAGAGGAGAAAGATTCGGGATGATTCGACTAGGCAGCAGAGTTGATGTCCGAGTTCCTGCATCCAAGTTCACCCCTTGTGTTATCAGCGCAGAAGACGATAACAAAGAATATCCAAAAGGCGAGTTCGTCAAAGCGGGTTCTACAATACTTTACAGAGGGATTTGATGGGATTTAAGCGAGAGATTTTCCCGTTCCTTTTGATGCTATTTGTGTTGTTGCCAACCGGTTATTATTTCGCAGGCTCCATTGTCTATAATGGAGTTGCATTTACCAACACTGATTGTTGGGGTAATTTTGACCAAAACACGCCAGAACAATTCGCACCTTTGAGAAACGAAGTCCCACTTAACGAATCACAAAATAGCGAAAATATCTCCTCCAATATTATGACAGGGCTGTCAGAATATTGGTGGCCAGGTTACGAATCTGCCACTATTGATGTTGAAGACGAAGACATCTATCTGTCAGCATGGTACTTGAAGCAAGATGAATCAATGCCTTGGGTAATTTTCGTACATGGAATTAGAGGATGTAAATCTGATGGGTCAATTCTACTACCCTCTGGAATGTTAGCAAATGCAGGATTCAATGTTGTAGTATTTGATTTACGAGACCATGGAGAGTCATCAATTGACGACAACCGTGTTTCTGGCGGTCAAGATGAATGGGTAGACGTGATTGCGGTATTTGATTGGGTAATCGATGAGCATAATGCCAAACCCGAAGATATTGGAATTTATGGCAATTCGATGGGCGCAGGTACTGCAGCTATAGCATTCACATTGGATGATAGAATACAATCAGTCTGGTTAGAATCTGGATATTCTGACATGGGGGACATAGTGGTCGAAGAATTGGAATTCCAAGGCTATCCAACATTCTTGGGTGGCGCAGGAATCTTTGCAGGCAAAATAATTGCAGGTCAGAATCTGGTTGAACATTATCCAATAGATGCAGCAACAGATATTGGTGAAAGACACATGTATGTTGTACATGGAAATCAAGACAAGAGAGTTCGAGTACATCACGGAGAAAAGATGTGCGATGAGGCCTTTGAAAATGGAAATGAGAGCAAAATCACTTGTTGGTTCAAAGATTCTGTCATCAGATATGATGTTGGAGAAGGGATGGAAAGTGATGAACATCAAACTTTGATGTTGACTGATACTGCTGAATATGAGAGTAGGATTGTTGATTTCTTCACTGAGTCTTTGATGTAAGGATTCAAACACGCGAAGCCGGAGGCATAATCATGGCGAATGGTAAATTGACTATGGTCGGAGAGTCGGACAAGCGTCCTGCTCGCATCCACGACCTAGTCAAAGCTCCAGCAAATACTCCATGGGCACAGGAGAGAAAATATTCGTGGGATGCCAAAGACCCTGCAACAGTATATTACACTCCTGAAACGCTTGCTGACGGAACTCCTACAACTGCTTTAACGGTGATATTGAGGACTAAGGGTTGCCATTGGTGGTGGTCTAGTGGTTGCACATTTTGTGGATATTTTAACGATACAAGAGATGACGTAACCAGTGATGATTTACATTCACAATGGGAGAAATCACTGGCTAGGTTTGACGATTTTGAATCGATGGGTATGGTCAAAGTATACACTTCAGGAAGCCTCCTAGAGGACAGGGAAATACCATTGGATTTCCAAGAGAGAGTTCTGAGAGATTGTCACGAGATGGGTAAGGAATTGGTTGTCGAGAGTAGAACAGAACAACTCAGTGAAGAGAAGCTTGCTTGGGCAACAAAAATCAATCCTAAATTTTCAGTCGCTATCGGTTTAGAAGCATATGATGATGAAGTATTGCGCTTCCATGTCAACAAGGGCTTCAGCACAAAAAGTTGGGACAGAGCAGTAGAAAACTTGGAAAAATTCGGATTGAGAATCAAGACCTATCTTATGTTCAAACCACCTTTCATGAGTGAGGGTGACGCATTAGTACATGGTGCGAAATGGATTAGAGACGTAGCAGAAAGAAGTGATGAGATAAGTGTCAACCCAATGAATATCCAAAGGGGTACAGTGATTGACAGATTGTTTCGAGCAAATGAATACCGCCCTCCGTGGTTGTGGTCATTAGTTCAATTGATTCATGATGTTCACTATGACATCCATCCGACTAATTCAGGTAATGGTGCAGATGATCAAGTCAGCCGCCTAATCATCCATCCTACGGCTGGAGGCAAGGTAAGGGGAGCCCACAATTGTGGTTCATGTGATGGCGAGGTCGTGGCTGCCATAGAGCGTTATTCAGTAAGCGGAGATATCCATGAACTGGACGGACTTGATTGCGAATGCAAACAGGTTTGGAAGTGCGAAATTGAGTTAGACAAATCTATGCCAATACCACTTGGTTCTGGTAAAAATCGTAGAGGAAATGCACTATTGCATCTTCGTTCGCCATGATTGTTCGCTGGTCAATGTTTATGACCGTATCATAGGTGGCGTAAATGACCCCTACGGG
>TARA_B100000674_G_scaffold62902_1_pt1 | contig 29346 bp, 29 predicted proteins | sample TARA_B100000674 | Tara Oceans TARA_B100000674 (sample SAMEA2622759) | marine metagenome | biome: marine biome (ENVO:00000447); feature: surface water layer (ENVO:00002042); material: "saline water (ENVO:00002010), including plankton (ENVO:xxxxxxxx)" | depth 5 m | reverse complement strand
TGCTCGTCACCGTCCCGGTGCCCGTGACCGAGATGATGAGCTCAGTCGCGCCCGCTACAACTTCGACTGGAACAAACAGTTTGAGCTGTCCTTGGATCCTGAGCGGGCTAAGGAGTATCACGACGAAACCCTTCCGGCTGATATCTACAAGCAGGCAGAGTTCTGCTCCATGTGCGGACCCAAGCACTGCCCGATGCAGACCAAAATTACCGATGAGGATCTGATAGGGCTAGAGAATGCTTTGCAAGAACAAAAAGTATCTTAAAACTATAAGCTACATGCAATGAATTGAATCAACAGCCTCAAAGATATGCAAATACATGAACAATAATGATTTAATGCTATTCAAATTTATTTATTCTCAGGTTGGAGCAAAATTTTGATTCTCCTATGTAAAATAGTTTGGTCTCAATTTTTTCCGTGACAAGCTTTAAAAGTTTTGTACCTCTTACTAACTCAGTGAATCTCCATCCTGAAGCAGTCCCTGACACAGGTTTGGCATGTGCTACATCTTGAATAAACGAAGACTGTCTGAAAAGAGTTTCAAGGGGCGGTGGTATTCGTTCATTTCTACCGTCCCATGCAGCAATCATAGGATCTGTCAGAGATAAAGCTCGGATAATATCTAATTTTAAAGAATCATTTTCTGAAAAAAAATAAGTTGGAGTTTCGGGATCGAAGCCAGCTAGAACAAGCTTTTTCCCACCTAAGAATGTAAGGCAAAATGCTGCAAACATCATGACATTTCTCGGAACTGTTATGTAAGATGTTTTTTCATACAAATATTTTTTATTGATTTCGATAAATCTTTTGGCTGTTACCTGTCCGTTGTGGAAAAGGTCCTTAGTTAAAAAGGGATCGCTCCAGCATACTGTACAGCTATTTTTCAATACCGGAGGAGTCTCACTATAAACTCCATGGACAATGTTCTTAGGTTTGTTGAATGAATGCAAACTTGCCATTAATGGCAGCGCATGGGTAGATAACTGTATATCAATCTCTAAGTCGTAGTGAAAATTGCTGAATTGAACGCCGCAAATCAAAAAATTATCGTGCTTTTGATAAAAATTTATTTGCTTTTTAGTATTTTCAGAGAGAGGTCCAGGTGCAATAAGGATTATATTTGGTTTGTTCTGGACAAGTTGATGTATGTGTGAGAATTTCTCTTTTCCTGCCCTCCTATTTGTTTTTGCTAATTCTAGGTTAATCTTAAAAGTTTTCCCTTTTCTTGCAATTAGATATTCGCTGGCTTCTTTTAAAGCAAGTCCGTAACTTGTGAGACAAATATTTTCCAAGGGTGAATCATTAGATTTTACTACTATAGCCTATTAGGTATTGGATCTGATGAACGCTCTTGTCCAAAATCTTCTTGTGAGTTATTATGATAATATTATTGAGTCTAAGAACTTCTGATGAAAAATATTCTTATTATGGGTTGTGGTGAGTTAGGTAGCAGGCATCTCCAAGGATTATTGCTTTCACATAATCCCCTAAGTATTGTTGTCTATGACACATTTGAAAAATCGCTTTCGCTGGCGATGGCAAGAGCTAATGAAGTTGATATGGACAATCACTTTAATAATAAAATAATTAATTACACAACTAATCCAGAATGTTTGCGATCGAATTGGGACTTAGCTATACTTGCAACTACTGCTGAAACAAGATTAGAAGCTTTAAAGAGATTGCTTGATTGCTCATCAGTTAAATCGCTTATTTTAGAGAAGCTTTTAACTCAATCTGTCGATGATTTGATTGAAATGAAATCAGTCTTGGAATGTAATGTCGAGGCATGGGTAAATTGTCCTCGCAGGCACATGAAAACATACAAAGATATCAAACAATATATAAGAGAAAAGCTTGGAACAACTTGTCTAAGCATTGAAGTAAATATTGGATATTCTGAATTAGTCACCAATGCAATTCACTTCTTAGAATTACATGCGTGGTTGAATGATACCGAGATTGTGGATCTGCGTCCTGAAAGGCTTGGGCCTTGGTTGGAATCTAAAAGAAGAAATAATTATGATACCTCGGGCGTATTAAAAGCTACTTATAAGGATAATTCTTGTTTAAGAATTAATTGTGTTGATAGTCCAATAGAGACAACTCTCCAGTTAAGTGTCTCAGAAGGATGTATTTTAGTGAATGAAATAACTGGTATCTGGCATGATTTACAAAGCAATGAGAACCATGGTCACCTAGAATTTCAAAGTACTATGACGGGTTCAATTGCAGACTTAATTCTTGATCAAGCTACAAATTTTGATTCTTCACTGCCAAAGTTCCAAGAAATTTATGAAATGCATACATTGATGTTAGAAGTGTTTGGACATCATTGGAACTCGTCCACGAGTCAAAGTGTAAGAGTAATTCCCATAACATAACTATTGTATAAATTGATATCTATAAATAGTCCTAGTAGAATAAGGTTTAATGGGTTGCTTTTGGGCCTGGAGTACCTAGAGACTTCCGTGATGGTAAAATTGACGAAAGACAAAAGATCTTGTTAAAATGACCAGCAAAATTTCGTCAACTAAATTATTAATTTCACCGGAAAAAACATTATTAGAAGCCTTGCGGTTAATTGATCAGAATGGTCTTCAAACTGCATTTGTTGCTTCAAGTGATAATAAGGTTTTGGGAGTGATTACTGATGGCGATATTCGACGAGCTTTGATTAATGAAATTGGTTTAAACAACCGTATTGATAAGTTCATGAATACAGATTTTCTTTATCTTAGTGAGAAAGATATTAATAGAGATATTGTGGAATTAGGCGTCAAACGCAAGTTAAAAGTCTTGCCAATACTTGATAAAGAACTCATCTTGATTGACTTATTTGAATTAGATGCCAAGAGTGTTCAAGAAAGAAATAATTCAGTGGTTTTAATGGCAGGAGGGAAAGGTACGAGATTAAGACCATTCACGAATCAGTGTCCCAAGCCAATGCTCCCAATTAATGGAAAGCCTATGTTGGAATCAATACTACTTGACTGTATTGACTCTGGATTTAAAAAGTTTTTTATATCGGTTAATTTTATGAAAGAAGTCATAATAGATTACTTTGGGGATGGAACTTCGTGGAACGTCGATATCTCTTACCTTGAAGAAGCTGAGGATAAGCCATTGGGAACTGCTGGTTGTTTAGGAATGCTTCCTGATGGGCTGACTGATCCGATCCTTCTCATGAATGGAGATGTACGAACTCACGTCAAATTAGATCGTGTTCTTGATTTTCACGACGACACATCATCTGGTGCAACATTATGTGCTCACGAACACTTGGTTGACATACCGTTTGGTGTTCTAGAATTAGAGGGAAATTATCTAAGTCAAATTGTTGAAAAGCCATCATTTACATATTTAATCAATGCTGGTATTTATGTTCTTCCTCCTGAGTCTATTCGACTTATCAAGGTTGATGAAAGGATAGATATGCCTGAGCTATTAAAAAGAATCAGGGCTACTAAGAAACAAATATCAGTATGCCCATTACAGGACTACTGGATTGATGTAGGCAGGCCTGAAGACTACAAAAAAGTTCAGAAAGACTATGCTACAATTGAAGGCATTACTAATTAATTATGCCAGACCTTAAGAGGTGCGTTAGATGTGATCTTCCTGAGACCTACGAAACTATTGAATTTGACGATGAAGGTGTATGCAATATTTGTAGGAGTGCAGAGCATAAACGTGACAGTATTGATTGGAAAGAGAGAAAAAACCTACTTGATCAACTTATTGAGAAGCACAGGGGTAAGGCTGACTATGATTGTATTGTGCCTTTTTCCGGAGGCAAAGATAGCACGTTTCAACTGTATTATTTAATAAAAGAATATAATTTAAAGCCACTTGTTGTTAGATTTAATCATGGCTTTATGAGACCAATTATTGCCGAAAATAACCAAAAAACGTTTAAAAAGCTAGGAGTTGACGTTCTAGAATTTACTCCGAATTGGAAAATTGTTAAAAGGCTGATGCTTGAATCCTTTAGAAGGAAGACAGATTTTTGCTGGCATTGTCATACTGGTATTTATTCATATCCATTGCGCGTTGCTTTGATGTATAAAGTTCCATTGGTTTTTTGGGGTGAGCCCCAAGCCGATATCACTGCCTATTATGACTATCTTGATGATGAAATTGAATATGAAGATGATAAAAAGTTCAACATGCTTCGCACCTTGGGCATCACCGCAGAAGATATGCATGGAATGATTTCGTCTGACGATGACCCCGTTGATGTTAGAGATTTATATCCGTATACTTTTCCAGAAGTTGATCAACTAAAAGCTCTCAAATATTGCTCAGTTCCTCTTGGAAGTTTCATCCCTTGGGACTATACAAAAAATACCGAAATCATCAAGAAAGAGCTGGGTTGGCAATCAGATCAATTAGAGGGTGTTCCTGATGAAATTAATAAGCATGGCGAAAAAATTGAATGTTTTATGCAGGGAACCAGGGATTACATTAAATATATAAAGCGTGGCTATAGTAGAGTAACTCAAATTAATGCCTTTCATGTAAGAAATGGCAGGATGAGTTCTGATGCCGCGAAGCAATATAATAGAAATTATGACGGAAGAAAGCCGCCTTCTCTTCAACTCTTTCTTGACTATGTTGGTTTAACCGAACAAGAGTTTAACGAATTAACTTCTTCTATGGCGATTCCGCCGTACGAGCATGACTTTGATAACACTCCTGAAGCATCGACTACTTGGGATTTTCCTAATTGGTTCCGAGAAGAAGCTAATTAATTATCAAGATGATTGGAATTATTAATTATGGGGCCGGTAATCTGAGATCCGTCTGGAATGCCGTTTCATACATTGGTGGAGATGTATGTGTTCTCGACAACCCCAAAGAAATCTCGAAGTGTACTCATTTGCTCCTTCCAGGCGTGGGATCATTTGCTAATGCCAGTAGAAAGTTATATTCAGAAGATTGGAAGAGTTCAATTGAAACGGTTGTTAGTGCCGGCCTTCCTATATTAGGTATATGTTTGGGTATGCAACTCTTGTTGGATGTTGGTTACGAAGATGGTGAATCGCCAGGATTAGGCCTTATTGAGGGCGAAGTTTTGAGGTTCCCGCCGCATGCAAATTATTCCTTGCCCCATATCGGTTGGAATAGCTTAGATCTTGAAGAGGCAAACCATCCCTTGTTGCGAGGTATAAAAAACTCTACTGATGTATATTTCGTGCATTCTTACTACTGCGAGGTCAAGCATCACGAAAATGTTTTGACTAAAACCTTATTTTCTCAAGAATTTGCCTCAGGCATCTTCAAAAATAATGTGGCTGGATTACAGTTTCATCCAGAAAAAAGTCAACCGTCTGGTCTGAAAATATTAAAAAATTTTCTCAAGTGGGACGGCTCATGTTGAAGAAGCGCGTAATTCCAACTCTTCTTTTCCAGCATGACCGTATGGTCAAGGGAAAACAATTTTCGGATTTCAGAGATGTTGGAAAGCCGGCGACATCAGTACGTATTTATAGTGCACAGGATGCTGATGAGTTGATTTTTTTGGATATCACACCTCAAGCAGATTTCGATACATTAATAACGATACTTACTCAGTCTGCTAAAGAGTGTTTTATGCCTTTAACAGTTGGTGGGGGAATTAGATCATTGAAGCAAATAGAAGCATTATTTGATAACGGTGCTGATAAAGTTATCCTCACGACTTCAGCTTATGAAAACCCCTCAATAGTAAAAGATGCTGTGAAAATTTATGGATCGCAAAGTATTGTAGGCGGAATTGACTATAGAGGCCAAGGGGATTTAGAGTGCTATATCAATTCAGGCAAAATTCGTGTTGATTTGTCTTTTGAAGAATACATACAACATCTGGAATCTTTAGGTGTAGGTGAGATTTTTTTGAACTCCATAGATAGAGATGGAATGATGGCAGGTTTAGATATCCAGTCCTCTCTTGTCGCGTCCAAAAATACTTCGCTTCCGATTGTTATATGTGGCGGTGCTGGAAATATGATGCATTTAGCAGAAGCATTTACCAATTCATCTGTATCTGGCATAGCATGCTCAAGTATTTTTCATTTCGGAGACAATAATCCTATTCGTGCGCGTTCATATTTAAAAAATCTTGGTATACCAATGAGGACAGTAAAGTGAAACTATCTCTTCAGCCGTCTAATCTCCGTGACTATATTATTTCTTTGTTGTCCACTTATTTTCCAGATGGACTGTCGACTCACGTAGAAATAGATGCTATTAATCATGCTCTTGAGAGGCTTGAATTTTCGCATTCTCATATCAATAAAAAGTACTATCAGGTTGATAAATTTCCAGTCTTCAATCATCTTAATGCCGATCATTTTGCTTCATTTCTTTGGTTTCTTGGGAATACGATCTTCCAGCATAGTGATGATGAAGTGCTGCCAACTAAATTGTCTTATCTTAATAAGGTTATGCATGGCATAGACCTGTTTTACTCAGTTGCCATGCCGGATATTTTTATGTTAGTACACCCAGTAGGCAGCATTATTGGCCATGCTAGTTTCAAAAACTATTTAATGATTTATCAGAACTGTTCTGTTGGGGCAACTGATAGTGAATATCCAATTCTTGGTGAAGGTGTCGTTCTCTATTCGAAATCGAGCGTATTAGGGTCCTCTAAAGTTGGTGACAATGTTGTTATAGGAGCAAATGCTTTGTTGGTGAATTCGAATGTCAGTAATGATACGATCATTGTCGGACAAAAACCAAATCTTAGGTCATGGGGCTATACGGGTAGTGTAATTTGCGATAAATTCGGAATGATATAAAAGTTGTTTTTAATGTCAAAAGATTTTTCTTGCTTAGGCCTTATTCTCGCTCGTGGTGGATCAAAGGGTCTGCCTGGTAAAAATATCAAACCTTTGTGTGGCAAACCTCTAATTAACTGGTCAATTGAGCAAGGTCTCCAATGTTCCTTTGTTACCGATTTAATCGTATCGACTGATTGTGAGGATATTGCCTCCGTTGCGATTAAGGCAGGTGCAGAAGTACCCTTCTTGCGACCAAAGGCTTTGGCTTCAGATACTTCATCCTCCATTGATGCAATCATTCATGCAATTGATTATTTAGATGGTTTTGGTAGAACTTATGATTATGTGCTCTTACTTGAGCCTACATCTCCCCTCAGAGAGGTCAAAGACTTGGAGGAATCATTTCGTTTGATAATCAATAAAGACCTTGAATCACTTGTGAGCGTTTCAGAAGCCACTACTCATCATCCCAATTTTATGTTTACCATTAATGACAATCATTGCATGGTTCCATATCTCAATGATCAAAACTGCAACGGTTTGAGGAGACAAGATCTTGAGCCCTGTTATTTTCTTGATGGTTCAATCTATTTGTCTTCAATTGAGTCGTTGAAAAACAATTGTGGCTTCTATCACAGTAGTACTTATGCATTTATTTTGTCGAAGTGGAAGTCTTTAGAGATTGACGATTTGGATGATTTTTTGATGGTAGAAGCTTTGATGACGCACAGGCTCCAAGCCTTGTGATCATGGATTGTGCTAACTTGTGCAGTATTTTCGTCTCTTGATTTGAATTATCAGAATCTCGATCTAAACTCCTCGATTTATCTGATTACAGGAGCCGCAGGAAATCTCGGTGCGACTATAAGCCAATGTCTCGCCGGTCTCGGTGCTGATCTTATTCTTGTGGATCATCCAAACGCTAATTTTGAAATAATATCCGACTTAGAGTCGGAATTTAAGGTTAATGCGAAGCTGATTCAATGCGATCTTTCCTCTGCACAGTCTCGTGACGAACTGCTTTCACAAGTCCACCAGGAATACGATGGTTTGAGTTGTCTCATTAATAATGCAGCTTATGTTGGTACTGATCAGCTTGATGGTTGGTCTGTTCCTTTTAAAGATCAATCACTTGAAGCATGGAATCTTGCTCTAGAAGTCAACCTGACAGCACCATTTCATCTTTCACAATCACTCTCTCCGTTGCTTTCTAAGTCATCCAATTCTTCAATATTAAATGTATCCTCTATTTATGGACTATTGGGTCCAGATTGGTCATTATATGAAGGTACAAGCATGTCTAATCCAGCTGCTTATGCCGCATCTAAGGGGGGATTGATACAGCTGACACGTTGGTTAGCTACCACGATGGCTCCGAAGGTTCGTGTCAATGCGCTCGCCCCTGGTGGCATCTTCAGAAACCAGCCCCAGTCCTTTGTTGATTCCTATGAGGCTCGAACTCCTCTGAAGCGGATGGCAAGTGAAGAAGACCTTTTGGGTGCTGTACTTTATTTAACGACTCAGATGGGCAGTTATGTGACTGGTCAAGTTTTATCTGTTGATGGTGGTTGGGGATCTTGGTGAATGTCGTTTTTGTTGTTATTGAGCTTTATTCTGGGCTAGAACCTTTTTAAATCTTTTTTCCTTGGTGCTTTACGCTTAAGTCATAAAAGCTTTTTTTTAGAATATCGTTCAGATTGACTAACCTTAGCTTCTGTACGATGGCTTCGCTTGCTCCCCCATCTCCAAAAGGGTTAACTGCTTGATTAAGCTTGTTTTGAAAGGTTGATGAGTAGAGGTGTTTGATGGCTTTGAGGATGTCTTTTTCGGATGATTCGCAATCAATAATACTGGATGCTTTGATTCTTCCTTTTTGCCGATCACCAATATTAACTGTTCCCTTGTGAAATGTAGGTGCTTCCAGTATTCCGCTGGATGAGTTTCCCACTACTCCGTCAACATGCTTCATGCAGGATAGGTAGCGTAATTGTCCGAGTGATGTAAAGGCTTTGGCTTGTTTGTTGTTCTTGCAGAATGCTTTGATCTGGTTAACTAGTGTTCTGCTCTCAGTATCAGCATTGGGCATTGTAAATATTAGGCCCGTCTCTTCCAGCTTGGATAGCGCTTTAAGTAGCTCATTCATTTGTTGACTGCTTGTGTTCTTCTCCAATGTGACGGGATGAAAAGTAATCAACAAGTTATTTTTGGCGAGTCTGAAATCTAGTTGTTTCTCGAGTTCATCGCGATCAAGCAATTGCAGCTTTCTGATGTTGTCAATGCCCAGTGCACCAACATTGAAGACGTTTTTCGGTTGTTCGCCAAGTTGGATGACTCTGTTTTGATACTCTTCTGCTGCTACGAAGTGAAGATGCGCCATTTTGGTAATGCTATGGCGTATTGACTCGTCAACAACGCCTTCTGTTGTTTCTCCTCCGTGAAGGTGGGCGATAGGTATGCGTGCAATCATCGCAGAGGCTGCCATTGAAAATGCCTCAAATCGATCACCAAGTATTAACACCAAATCTGGCTTTAGGTCTGATAAGGCATCGGCATTGCCGATCATTGCTAGCCCCATTGATTTGGAGATGCCCACGGGTGTATCGGAAGACAGCAGCATTTCAATCTTTCGATCGATCCGGAAGCCGTCTTTTTCTATTTCTTGAACGGTGAGACCAAATTCGGGTGACAGATGCATTCCAGTCACGATCAATTGTAGATCGAGATGTTCACAATCTTGGATGCCTTGTATCACCCACCGTAAGAGACCGTATTCAGCCCGCGTACCGGTTACGACACACACCTTGCGTGAGTTCTGGCTCATCCGATCAGTTCGTTTGCCTGAAAGTCTCGAGAAGCTGGTCGACCGATCCAGTCATCCCATTGCATCGGAGAAATACCCGTGCCGGGTCTCTTGGCTTTGAGATTGGCCTCGCTAAATAGTTCTCCTGCACGAATAGGCCTGGCTGCTACTAATGATTTCCGAACTAACGGCAGATTCGCCTGCTCGCTCAGTGTGGGACGTTTGATGCCATTCCCAAGTGCTCTCTCTATCGTTCGGACTCCTTCAACCATGTCGCTGAATTGATCGGGTTCTAGGCTGGCTTTTTGATCAGGTCCTGGCATGCTGCGATCGAGCGTTATGTGCTTTTCGATTATTGATGCTCCCATGGCGACTGCCGCAATTGGAACTGCAATGCCATCAGTGTGGTCGGAGTATCCTATCGCTACGCCAAAAGATTGTGCCATTGTCTGCATCGCTCTGAGGTTAACTTCCTCGACTGGAGCTGGGTATTCAGTTGTGCAGTGAAGCAATGTGATCTGGTTCCGAGGTGACCCTGCTTGCTCTAGTGCTGCTATTGCTGCTTCTATCTCGCCAAGATTTGCCATCCCTGTGGAGAGAATGATCGGTTTTCTCTGAGCACCGATCTGACGTAGGTAGGGAAGATTGGTGATTTCTCCTGATGGTATCTTCCACCGTTTGAGATTTAACTTAGCCAGATCATTGATGCTTTTGGAATCAAAAGCAGTGGAGAGAAATTCAATTCCCAGGTTCTTGCAATATTCAATTAGCTCTACGTGGTGTTCGAGTTTAAGTTCTAGTCCCTTTAGCATCGCTAGTTGACCTTGCGACTGGCATAGTGCCTTTTTTTGGTATTTAGCTTGTTCAGCCTGCTCTGTGACCAGTTCGCTGGCTTTAAATGTTTGAAATTTCACCACATCTGCGCCGGCCTTGCTGGCGGCATCCACCAATTGCTTTGCAAGGCGTAGATCACCGTTGTGATTTACCCCAGCTTCTGCGATGACAAGCGTTGATTGTCTCATGTGTCCTTATTCAGAAGAGGCCATCCCATGATTCGCTTTCCAGCTCCGATCACAGTGTTGTCTGGTAATTCGAGCCCCTCCCGAAGTATTGCACCACTACCGACGAAGCTGCCAGAACCTATTCGAACACCTCCATTTATTATCACACCAGTACTGATGTGGCAGTAATCGCCAATTTGTACATCGTGTTCAATCAATGCACGGCTGTTCAGGATGCAGTGATCGCCGACTATTGCTGCTGCATTGACAATCACGCCGTGTCCAACTGTGCATCCTTGCCCGAGCCGGGCATGTCTACTGACCACCGCCTGAGGTGAAACCAAAACTGGATAGTGAAATCCGAGCTTGTCTAACTGACTTGCCAAATGCTGCCGGGCCGTGGGGTCGGGTAATTGACCAATGGCCAGCACTGCTGCGGGGTATCTCTTACGCAGTTCTGCCAAATCTGCGTCACAGCCAATCACCGGGTGGTTCAGAACACGAGTCCCCACTTCGTCTGGCAAACCTACAAGACCCTGTATTTTCCAGATGCCAGCCGATTCAACTAATTCAATTAATGAGCGCGCATGCCCTCCACATCCGATGAGCAGAAGAGGTTTCATGAATCCCACTCTTTCAGCAGCTGAGGGCTACTCGGCAGATTGATTAGCCTTGGTGCCTGATCCTCAGTCACGGTGAGTGAGCCCGCAGGACTGTCCACGTACATCGGCAGCTTGTTGAGTTGTTTCCACACTGGTCTGATTAGAACCCCTTCCGCATGAGCAGCGTCAAGCAGCTTTAGCCGTTGCGCTTCGGCAATGGATTGATCCTCTGCTGTAAAGCGCAGGCTTATCAGCCAATGATTGCTTTGACAGCCTATGGGCTCCGCCACCAGTTCTATGCCCTCAATCCCGGCGAAGGCCTTCTTGTACTGTTGCACCAGTATTCTTTTTGCCACTAACCGGCGTTCAAGGTCTTCCAGCTGGGCAACACCTAGGGCTGCATTGAGATTGGGAAGCCTGTCGTTCCATCCCACAGAATCATGGTCGAAAGCCCATGGATGAGGAAGTTTCGCTGTGGTTGAAAGGTGGCGGGCGCGTTTTGCGAGTTCAGAGTTATCAGTGAGGAGGGCACCACCGCCACCTGTTGTGATCAGTTTGTTGCCATTGAAGCTCAAGGTGCCCACTGCCCCAAACAGACCGCAATGGGTGCCTTCACGCCAGCTTGCCAATGCTTCAGCAGCATCCTCAACCATCGGTAACCCCCAGGCATCGCATATGGTTCGAAGCCGATTCACTTCTGCTGGATGACCTAATACATGGACTGGCAGAACGGCAGCGATTCGGCGACCGCTTTGCTTGTTCACAACGTGGCCTTCCTGTCGACTGGCAATGTCGCTAAGGCGTGCATCCAGAGCTGCGGGACACATGCCAAGCGCACTGGGCTCGATGTCCACGAAATGCGGGACAGCTCCTAAATGAGCAACGGCATTGGCCGTTGCAACGAAGCTCAGGGGTGGAACCAAAACCTCATCGCCCGGACCTACTCCTACGAGATGGAGGGCAAGACGTAAAGCAACTGTTCCGTTACTCACCACTACAGCCTGTTCAGCTCCAGTGACGGCGCAGAGCTCCTGCTCGAAGCGGTTCACCCAACGCCCGGCAGTGCTGACCCAGCCGCTGTCCAAGCAGTCTCTGACGTATTCCCAGGCTTTCGTTCCGTTGAAATCGGGCTCATGCAGGCTGATTGGTTTTTCCTTGCAACTGAAGCCGACAACCCCTTGAATGGCTTGTAGTACGGTCTCTTCCAAGGAGTTTTGAGAGTTAGTCATGTCTCAGACGGCGTAGGTGCCTGGGCTATAAAACGCCAGGTTGTCAGGATTGCTGAACCACTCAGCTGTTTTTGTAAGTCCGGCTCGGAACCCAGCTTTTCCGCCGTAGAGCGGTTTCCACTGGGTCAGTTTGCATAAGCGACTGTTGTCACCGAATAAACGATTGACCTCTGAGCTTTGTGGCCGAAGCCGCTGCTCATCTGTAATGAGTTCCAGGCTCACATTCATGACCTTGCCGATGAGTTCTGCTGTTTCTCCGATGGATATTTCGAAGTTACTGGCGGCGTTTATAACTTCACCTAGTGCTTCATCACAGTCTGCGACTGCTTGAAAAGCTGCACAGGTATCGCTAACGAAATTGAAATCGCGGGTAGGCGAGAGAGCTCCAAGATGAATCTGACGATGACCTGCAGCTATTTGAGTGATAATCGTAGGGATAACAGCGCGTGCACTTTGACGCGGTCCGTAGGTGTTGAACGGACGCAAAATAGTTACTGGAGTTTCAAAGCTCCGCCAATAGCTCAGTGCTATTTGATCAGCTCCAATTTTGCTTGCTGCATAGGGTGATTGCCCTACCTGCGGATGATTTTCCGTAATAGGAACAAATTGTGCTGTGCCATAGGTCTCGGATGTGGACGTATGAATGACTCGGCTTAACCCAAGATCTCGAGCGGCCTGCACTACATTAAGTGTGCCGGTGATATTAGTTTCGACATAACTCTGTGGGGCTGTATAGCTGTACGGGATTGCGATTAATGCCGCCAAATGAAACACTTGGTCGCATCCACGCATTGCCTCTCGGACGCAAACGGGATCGCGAATGTCCCCAAGAACTATGTTTAATTCAGATTTTACTGAATCAGATAAACTATCGATCCAGCCTAAGCTCCCGAACGAATTGTAAAGACAAAATGCTTTTACATTTTTGCCCGCACGAAGCAGCTGTTCGACGAGATGTGATCCGATAAAGCCATCAGCGCCTGTCACTAAAACATTATTACTCTGCATCTTGGATAAGTTGCGATTTTAGCTTTGTCTACTATACATGTTTTGGTTGTGTTGTCCCAAATAATTCGATAAGGCCCTATAACTTTCGGCTGCATAGAACTTTTTACGCCAGCCTCTCAAAAGTGGGCTGACAACGTGGACCAACAATGTGCGCACCAATATCTTCACCGCCTGACAGAATTGTCCTCAGTTTATTAAATGTTTGTTGCACTGCTGACTCGTACAATTGTATTTCTTCATTGCTGTGAGCCATTGTAGGGTAAAACAGTGTTGTGGCTAAAAATCCTTGAGCGAGCATGTCTTGCGTGAAAAATGTCTTGCAACCAGCTGGATCTTCTTCGTCAAAAGTAAACGTTGGCAAGGCATCAATTCCGTTGATTGTTATTTTGATGCCACTTTCTTTGCCAATGTTTTTCCATATCTCCTTGACCTGCTTTCCTTTAATTGGCAAGTGCACCCAACTTTGCAATCTTTCCATTTCCTTTAGCGTCGCAAGTGCAGCAGAGGGACCGATTGCCTCGGTCCAAAAGGTGCTGCTTATAAAACTTGTCTCTGCTGCTCTCATTATTTCTTCTTTGCCTACCACTGCTGTTATTGCATATCCATTTCCAAGTGCTTTCCCATACATGCATAAATCGGGGTAAATATTATATTTTTTGTGAATTCCTCCATAAGCTTCTCTGAAGCCTGATGTGCATTCATCGAATATTAGAATTATTGATTTTTCATCGCAAATATCTCTAATTTTTTCCAAGTATCCTGGCAGAGGTTGTTCTGATCGCACAACTTCCATTTTCAAAATTCCAATATCTGGATCTAAAAGTTTGTCTAAGTCTTCAAAACTATTGTATTTCAGAGGACATATACTTCCTTTAAGCGCCTTTGGTACACCGCTTGGGTTAAGACCTGAAAGTAGATGCTCGTCAAGTTGTGAACTATCACTTATATTTGCTGCAAGATACCAATCATGCCATCCATGATATCCACATATTGCAACTTTATCTTTTTTGCAAAATGCTCTTGCAATTCTGATGGCTAATGCATTGGCCTCGCCACCTGTCCTTGCGAAACGAACCATACCGGCCCATTGGTTGATGTTGAGTAATTCTTCTGCGAGCCAAACTTCCGATGGCGAATTAAGGGTGCTCATCACACCTTTGTGTATTGCTTCAACCGCAGCATCATCAACTGCCTTACATTTATGACCTAAGGAGCATGCTCCGACACCGTTGCTGCTGAAGTCCAAGTATCTATTTCCATCCAAATCCCATACTTCTGACCCACTTACTTCTTGGTAGTAACAAGGCCATAGGCTAGGTGAAAAAAGGTTTTTATTTTTAGACAACAACATATTTCCTCCCGGAATTATATCCTGAGCTTTGCCCCATAGTTTTGAGCCTGTCTGTAGATTAAGGGATTTCATTTTTTTGGTTTTTTATTATTCTAGCTCAGTCCGATATCCTTGCTGCAAGAGCCGATACAAATCCCTCTTTATTTGTAGCAGGTATTGTATTTTGTAGTGATTTCGGCATTTGAGTACCAATCATCTTACATCCCATAAATAGCTTCAACAATATTCATGCTCTTGTTCGCCTCCGCAATCGTTGGTAATTTGTGTTCTTTGCCTTGGACAGCGCATATCGCTGCATCAGCTTGTCGTCTTAATCCTGGTTTAAAGTCTTGGTCAATAGAATCAGTGGCTTCTTGTTTTAAGTGTCGTTCACCAGCTTTCTGTACACCGAGTTGCTCGATTGGTCGTAATTCACCACGAAATTGTTGGGTTGAAACAGTAACACTCCAGGGGCCTGGAGCATTCCAAGCAGCTTGGTATAGACCTATGTCACCAGAGCTAAATGAAAGCTGTGCTAAAACCGGACCAGGTAGTTCAGGCCTCCATGGTGATAGTACTTTCGTGTTTACAAGTTCGCCCCTACACAGTTGGTTGAAGTAATCGATTAAGTGGATTGAGTTTGCATACATCCAATTCTTTACTACTTCTACCGGTTGTCCTGCTGCTAATGCCTCAATGGTGTCCTCTTGATCAAGTATGTTGATCAATCTTACCTCGTCATTATGTTCTAGGTATTTTTGAAGCCTTAGTGTAGATCCATAGAATCGTCTATTTAGAGCAACATAAGCTTTAGCATTTAACGTTTGCGCCTCTGCTTCAATTTGTTTGGCTTCTTCGAGGTTATGACCAACAGGCTTTTCTATCAGGAGTGTCCACCTGTACTTAAATGCTTCTTTGCATACCTCCACGCAAGCTAATATTGGAACAGCAATAATCACTAAGTCTGGCCTTGTTTTTTCCCAAAGTTCATTAATACTTGAAGCTATTTGAATGAATGGATATTTTTCAGTGATTTTTGCAATTCGTTTTGGACTTCTGCTGTGGACCCCCACCAGTTGGACTCCTGAACAATCATCGAAGGCTCGTAGGTGTTCATGGGCCATGTAGCCTGCCCCTATTACTGCTACTCGTATTTTTTGATATGCTTTCACTCGAGAGGGTTCACCAATCCTTTAACCATATTAGAACGCTCTTCTGACAGTCGCTTCAACCGTGCGTTTCCATTAAAAATTATCATACCTATGACCAAATAAATGCTTAATTTGTTTTTAGATTGCTTGCACATTTTCTACATACTCTGTCACATGCATAAGGCTTATCCCAAATCATTGTATTGTTTTCTCATAGAGAAAAGCAGTGTATTGTTTTTATCTTTTTCTATTTGTTCTGGCCATGTTGAAAAGTTTTGCCGCTTAAAACCTGTAGACAAGAATAGATTTTGCGAAGCAGTATTCTTTTCATCAATAACGGCATAAAAAGTAATTAATTGACTGCAAATGGGTAGAAATGCACTTGTATTTAGGAATTGATTAATCGCATGCTTGGCAATACCCTTGCCCCTCAGTTCTTTTGCGCCGATCAAAATTGATATTACACATTCATTTGTGGAAATAGTTCTGGCTTGAATATTTCCTATATGTTTTTGGTTATAGAAAATTCCGACAATGCTAATTAACGGATTTGAAAGCCTAGGAATAGTTGAATTTTTTAGATCAGATATTGTGTTAATTGTCTTTAATGTTGTGATGAACCGTCTATTAGATTCATCAGTTACCCAACTTAGATATTCTTCTGTGCAGTCTTTTGGCTGCAGTCTGCGGAGAGAAATGTTGTCAATTATCATTCAGCAAAGTTGCAAGTTTTCCAAAGCATCATACAATTTTATTCCATTTTGCGAGCATAGTTCAATAATCTCAGTATCGCTTTCAAAGCATTCCCTACTTGCAATAACTATAGGTAATCTGTCATCTACCTTTTTATCTTGTTCTAGATCAATCCATTCCTTAATTTGAGGTAGGTGATCCATTGTATAAAATTCTGAACCTTCAATTTCTGGCACTAAATTCCTCTGATTGCAAAAGTCACCAATAATCGCTCTTTGTGTAACATGACTTAAGTGGGCTAGCTTTCCTTCACTAAAAACTATAGTTTTACATTTTTTTGCTACTAGTCTTTGTGTAGATTGAATTTCAGTCTCAAATATATCTGATACGTAGTCTATACCTATTTTTTTTGCACCAATCAAGTAAGGTGACATTGCGATCCTAAAATCAAATGAAATTCTTGGCTTGCTATCATCATTTTTGACTGAGCCGTGTAGAATATTATCATTGAATGTCATGAAATTCCCTAAGGGTATTACTTGTGGGTACATTTTATCAGCAATAATTTTTTCGTACTCTGAAACTTTTAATTTTGATTCTATGACTTGCTTCTTAAGCGCGTTTGTATCTTCGTTATTTGCCATCCATACTGTCGATGTATCTGTCAAATCTGTAAGCGGTATCCATATATTAATTGTAGATGGACCATGCCCAACCCACGAATCTATGTGAAAAAAGCCTGCTCTTTGGCCTGGCCATTGAATCCTAAATGTGGGATTTGGTTGGTAAATAAAATCTTTATCTAGCATTGCTCTCAGCGATAATAAAATTTGATTATACAGCTTTTTAAATTCCGGACTTTTTGCCTTCGAATATAAATATGCCACCGCTGATGATTTAGTTTCTCTAGATTCTATTTCTTGAATAGTTTCTCTTAGTTTCAGGCCAAAAATTTCTTGCAGCTCTTCGAATGGTACTGGCAATTCACTTGTAAACGATTTGGTGTATAGTTCTTCTCTGACTGAACTTAAGTTTTTAACGTGTACAACTTGCATGCACTTACCTTATGACTTACTAATTATATCACCAAACGCGATGGTTTATTCACGAGTTCGCAATTAATATTTTACGGCAGCAAGCTTGTTCTTATGTTTAACTGTTTGAATAGTGTTGGATTATAATTTTGTTGATTGCTGAAAAGTCAGATAAAGCATCATCTGAATAATTCTTTTTAATGAATTCAAATCCGTTTATCGAAGGTTGCTCAAAAGTCTTCTGTGGTCTGATCTTTGCTTTAACAAGGCTCCCTTCATGCCTTTGCCCAAATAAAAAGGTTTCAAGTAGATAGTGAGCTGCTAATATTTTGTCTTTGTCGGTGTAATGAGTAAAAAATTTATCAGTCATAAACTCTGATGCAACTTTGCAGAAATGTATGTGCTCATTTTTTAAATTTGGTTTCTTGTACCATTCATTTAGTTCTATTTGCTTTTTAGTTGGCGTTTTGGAGGGGGGATTTTCATCACTTCTAAGCCATTGAAGTTCGTCATGCACTAGACAATTTCCTAGCAATCCTGCTCCCATCACATGAATCACTTCATCTACTCTCCACGACGACCAATCAGTTTTTGAGAGTACAGTTAGTATTTGCGTAAGTTTATTTGTTCTCCATACTGAGTAACATGGAAAAGGCGAGTAATTGCGCATTAAATTTGCACACCTTTCAATTGCATTAGAGCCAATACAACCGTTCTTGTAATTATAGACATTTTCTAGTTTAACCTCTTTTGTTCGGTACGAAAATTTTGCAGATCTTCCAACGGCACAAGTTGCAGATGTGTCTCTATCCAACATATCTACGCTCTTTATTAACCCTGTTTTTAAATGAAATTCATCATCTGCTGAAATAACAACGTATTCTGTGTCTACGCTGCTGAGATTTTTTATCATGCGTTCAGACCACGAAGACCCAGGCCCGTGGTGGTAAGTTATATACTTACTATTTAATCCAAGCGATGCCAATTCATCATTGTGTTCTGTAGTTCCATCTCCAAATACAGTTTTAACTCCTACAAATCTGTAGTAATTTGCAGTACGTACAGAAAATTTTTCACGATTGAATGTTGGAACAATAACCGATAATTTATCCAGCATTACCCTTTGATTTTCTGCTATTTTATGCCCTTGTCAATTCTATGTAGAATGTTGTGGTCACTTGGATTTTTGGCGCTATTAGCCCAAGGGATTTATTGCCATTGATAAAATAGTTTGATGCTTGGCGTCATTCTTTATCCTAGAGCTTAATCTTCATGACTGCTTTTCGATATAAAACCTTTTTCTTTGCTTAATGATTGCAAGAAACGTTAATCTTTTATGCTATGATGCTCATGATTGATATGAGTGCTTGTCGCTTGAGCAAACAGATTAATTCGCTAGAGATGTTTTCTGGCACAGTTCATAATGTATCTTCAATATTTCCTATTAGAGATTTTTTTGATAAGTCCCTCTCTCTTGATTTGTCGAATGTTTCGATTTCGACCACAGCACAGCAAGAGGATTTAAAAACGAATATTTATTCACTTATTCATTCGCCCGAATTTTCAAATTTATACTTTAATTTAGTTTCCGAAGTGGCGGCTTTTTTACCTTTTCCAGTTCTGTGCCAAAAGTCGCCTACTTTAAGAATTCAGAGGCCCAACGAAAATTCTATTATCTTCCATATTGACGAATGGGCTGGTCACGACAGTGAATCCTTAAATGTTTGGCTTCCTTTAGTCGATATTGATTCTACATCTGCGCTTGGTGTTGTTAATCCCAACGACTCTGCCTCTTTATTGTCTGATTTTTATGCTAACTCAATATCTAGTGATTTGTTGGAATCTTTTTCCCGTAGTAAAGCATCTTTTTCCCCTATGAAGATGGGTGAGGCTCTCTTTTTTGGTAATCACACTCTTCATGGTACTCAAACAAATCTATCAGATAGAACTCGCATTTCTATCGATTTTCGTTTGACGCCTGAATCTACATCTCGTAATCTTCACCAACGCTATGTATCTCCGGATCGATTGATTCAATTCTCAAGCAAGTACTCAGCGGTCCATCGTAAAGCTATTTATTGTATTCGTTCTACCAATTCTTTACTTGATGTATCGTTTCAAGAGCAACGTAACTTGATCAGTTCATATTGCGATAGGCATTCCATTTCTATAATTAGTGAGACTCACGAAATTCAGGGTCGACCAGTTGTCGAGCTACCATTTATAACACGTGCATTAGAAAAATTCCCAAATTGTGACTTGATAATGCTTAGCAAAGGTTGTTTTTATCCTGAAGAACTTGACCGTTTAAATGATCTAGAATCAAAGCTTATTTCAACAGGAAATCAACTTATTTTCATTATTTCTTGACCATGCAAGAACCCGTGCTTATCAAATGCCAATACCCTGGCTTTGTTGGAAATCCTCATGAATTCATCTCAGATTCAATTTCTAATAGCTGGGGTGAATTAAGGTCAAATTATCAGACACTCTGTGAGAATAAGCTGAAAGAAATTACTGGTAGAAAGTATGCTCTTGTCCTTTCACATGGTACATCCGCGCTAATTACGCTCATCAAAAGCTTAAAGCTACCCCCCTGTACGTTAATTGGTGTTCCAAGTTTATCTTGGATATCATGTGCCTCTTCGATAATTCATGCTGGTCACATACCAGTTTTCTTAGATATAGATGATAATGACTGTGTTTTGGGTTCAAAAGCGATATCGCAGATATCAAAATATCGCATTAAGCACGTCATGACTGTCAATCTTTTCGGGCGTAAAGTTAAAGATATTTTCTTGCGATTTTGTCTTGACTCTAATATTACAATCATAGAGGATGCTACCCACTCTCCGAGTTGGGACAACTTTTTGAGTGTTTCAAAGGGTATTCCTCTAGTCCCAGGCAAAATAGGCGTTGGTTCCTGTTTTAGTTTTCAGGCCACTAAAACTATTACTGCCGGTCAAGGTGGAGCATTGGTTACTGACTCAGAAGAAATATACCGTAATGCACTATCCTTCTCTAGGCATGGAATGAATCTAAGTCCAGGAGGTAAGTTTTACTGGTCAAATCAGCTCGGAGATAATTTTCCTCCCTCAGACTTTCAGTGTTCAATCTTGTACTCACAGTTGTTAGCACTAAAGGATATTACTGCCTTTCGTAAATCCATTTTAGATGAATATCTCGTTAAGCTTTCATCTATGCAGATTTGTGATTTTGACATCTTCCCGGATTTTCAGCCACAAGATTCTATTTATCTACCTTTGGTACGTTTGATAAATACTTCTTCTTCAGAATCATCAGATTTTGTTGAAAAAGTTATAGAAATTGGCGGAGGAAATTCTTGGAATATTGAAATCCGACCTACCTCCTATCCATTGCATTTAATGCCCACCTTTTCTTCCTATTATAATCAGTTCCCTCTTGATCTTTCTAATTCAGAAAGACTTTCTTCCAGCACCTTTATATTACCATTTGGCAATAATTTTCCAGTAGGATTTCAGCAGGAAGTTCTCACGCGTATTAATGATTTAATTTCATTTGTAAAGCAGAATTTTTAGTTATTTATTGTGTTTGATTCTTCTCCTATCTCTGGGCTTCGAACTTTTGCTTCACTAAAAGTAGCAGATGCAAGAGGATCATTCACCAATCTCTTTCGACTTGAAGATATTGAGTACTCCGAGTGCTGGTCTGGACGTTCTGTCTCTCAAGTCAATATTAGTTCAAATGTCTTGCCAGGTACTATTCGTGGCTTGCATACTCAGCTTCCCCCTTATTCGGACGCTAAAATTGTCCGTTGTTTAAGTGGCAAAATTTGGGATGTTATTGTTGATTTACGTAGAGATTCGCCCACATTTGGATCACATTTCAGTCTTACACTGTCTCCTGAGTCGTGCAACGCTGTTTTTATCCCTGAGGGTTGTGCTCATGGTTTTCAAACTCTATCGGCCAATTCTCAAGTCCTATACCTCCATTCAGCTCCTTGGCGCCCAGAGTATGAGACCGGTGTCCGGTTTGATGATCCCACTCTCGCGATCCCATGGCCATTATCACCCGTCAATGTAAGCAACAGAGATTTAACACTCCCCTTCTTATGTAACTACTGATGTCTCACGTTCACAATTGCCGCCACTGTTCTTCGCCTCTTACGCATGAAGTAATTGATCTAGGTCATCAACCACCTAGCAATGCGTATCTATCGTTACAAGCCTTAGATGAGCCTGAAGTTTCATTCCCCTTAAGAGTATTTATCTGCTCTCATTGTTGGCTTATGCAAGTTCCAGCTCATTGTAAATCCGATCAGCTTTTTACCTCCGATTACGCCTATTTATCAAGTACTTCAAGTAGTTGGTGTTCTCATGCCCAAAGATTTGTCCGTAATGCTGTTACGGACCTTGATCTTGGACCCAACAGTTTTGTTGTGGAACTAGCTTCAAATGATGGCTATCTTCTTCAATACGTTAAGCAACAAGGGATTCCCTGTTTAGGGATAGAACCAACCTCCGCATCTGCGAAGATTGCAAGAGCCAAGGGTATCGAAACTATTGAGCAATTTTTCGGTACTGAATTAGCAGGTACACTCGATCCTGCTGATTTGGTAGTTGCTAATAATGTTTTGGCTCATGTGCCAGATATCAACGATTTCATGTCTGGTATTGCACGAATCCTGAAACCACATGGGCGCGTGTCGATTGAGTTCCCCCATCTCCTTTGTCTGTTGCAGGGAAATCAGTTTGACACGATTTACCATGAACATTACAGCTATTTGAGTCTCAGAGTTGTGCAGCGCATCGCCTCTGCCACTGGTCTGGAGGTTGTGAATGTTGAACAACTTGTTACCCATGGTGGCAGCCTCCGGGTCTGGCTCGCGCATCGCGGATCAGCGGATCCCACACCACAGGTGGAAGTTGTGTTGGCTGCTGAGGCTGCTGCTGGTCTGGAAGAAATGGAGGCTTATTTAGGATTTCAACAACGTGCTGAAGCTGCTAAGTATGGTCTACTCCATTTCTTACTGCAGGCCAAACAGAATGGTCGTCTCGTACTTGGTTACGGCGCCGCTGCAAAGGGCAATACTCTGCTTAACTACGCCGGAATTAAGCCTGACTTATTGGAAGCAGTCGCAGATCGTGCCGTTAGTAAACAGGGTCAATACCTTCCTGGAAGCCATATTCCGGTGATTACACCTGAGGAACTTGACGCCAAGAATCCCGACGATGTGCTCTTGTTGCCCTGGAACCTGATCCACGAAGTGAGGCAGCAATGTCCAAAGTATTCTTTCACTACAGCGATTCCTAGCCTTAAGAAATGGAGTTTAAACAGCTGACATGACCGACACACCCATTCGCCGCATTCCTTATACAAAGCCTTCGATTACAGATCTTGAGATTCAATACGCTTCAGATGCAGCAGCTAATGGTTGGGGAGAGCACTGTTACGAATATATTTACCGCTTCGAGGATGTTTTTAAGTCTCACCTTGGGGTGAAGTACGCCATCGCCACGAGCAGTTGTACAGGTGCGCTGCATCTGGGCATGCATGCTTTGGGTATTGGGCCTGGCGATGAAGTGATCATGGCTGACACAAACTGGATAGCAACTGCTGCACCAATTGTTCATTTAGGAGCAACACCTGTATTTGTTGACATCCTTACGGACAGCTGGTGCCTTGACCCTGAGCAGGTAGAGGCTGCGATTACGTCCAAGACTAAGGCGATTGTGGCAGTTCATCTTTATGGCAACCTTTGCGAAATGGATGCTTTGCAAGCGATCGGTGATCGTTATGGCATCCCTGTCATCGAAGATGCTGCCGAAGCTGTTGGATCTGTTTATCACGGAAATCGGGCTGGGAGCATGGGATGTTTTGGGGCTTTCTCCTTCCATGGCACTAAAACGATTACTACCGGCGAGGGAGGCATGTTCGTGACCAACGACCCCGATCTTTATGAGCAGGTGCTTACGCTGTCCAATCATGGTCGTTCCCGACTCCAGACCAAGCAGTTTTGGCCTGACATGGTAGGTTACAAGTTTAAAATGAGTAATATTCAGGCTGCAATCGGTTGTGCACAGATGCAACGGATTGACGACCTAATTAGTGAGAAGCGTGAAATCTTCTTAATGTATCAAGCCGCTCTTAAAAATCTTCCTATTCATATGAATCCCGAACCAGACGGATGTTCGAATGGTTACTGGATGCCTACTTTTGTTGTACAAGATGAGATAAGTTTTGACCGGAATGCACTCATTTCGGATCTCAAAACAAATGGGATTGATGCCAGAGTATTCTTTTGGCCTCTTAGCTCTACTTCCTGCCCTGGTATTAAAACCCAATCACAATCGCGCTATTCTGACATTATTAATTTACGAGCTTTAAATCTCCCTTCTTTTTTTGGAATGAGCAAACAAGACATCTTAAGAGTTTGCCATTTCGTATCTCTTGCCCTGAATTCGCAGCCATGAAAGTTACAGATGTGTTAATAATCGGTGCATCGAATCCAACAATTATTTCTACAATTGAGGATATTAATGATTCCAAGTCCGGCCAACGATTTAACATTTTGGGCTTGCTAGATAATAATATCTCTGAACAACACTTGCTAGGATATCCTGTGCTAGGTGGCTTTGATGAATGCAATAGATTTTCAAAAGATGTGCATCTCGTTAATACAATTGCCAGTTCGTGTCAAGTTCGGTACGAATCAACACAGTTTTTCTTGAATATGGGTTGGACTTTCTCAAATATTATTCATCCTTCTATCGATTGCAGGTATGTCCAGATGGAGCAAGGAAATATTATCTACGAGAAAGCTATGATTCAACCTCGAGTCAGATTGGGCTCTTTTAACGTTATTTCTAGTTTGTCAGGAATTGCACATGATACATGTCTAAAAAATAATAACTTTATTGGTCCAAATTCTTATATTTGTGGCAGGGTAACTATTGGAAGCAATTGTTTTTTTGGTGTTTCCTCTTCAGTAGCGCCGAGGGTTGTTATCAATGATAATTCGACTATTGCTGCTGCTTCATTTGTGATGCACGATTTGCCGGCATCCTCGCGAGTAAAAGGCATTCCTGCCCGGAGTTTTTAGCATGTGTGGTTTTGTAGCATCCTTTAATTGCTCATCTCGTTCATACGATTTCCATTCAATGCTCAGAAGTATAGAGCATCGAGGACCTGATTCTTCCAAAATTGTTCAAGTTGGTGATTGGAAATTTGGCTTTAATCGTCTTGGCATTGTTGGAAGAAACCCTGTCTTTGATCAACCCTATACTGACGATAGCGTTTCTTACTTAATATTTAATGGCGAGATTTATAATTACAAGGAACTAGCCGCAAAATATTTGCCTGGTCTTGTTGCAAGATCGGACACACAAGTTCTCTATAAGCTCCTTAAGTTAAAGTCTCACCGTATTATACCTGAGCTTGATGGTATTTTTGCATTTGTTTTCGTAGATGTATCAACTAATCTTGTCATTGCTGCACGCGATTCATTTGGTGTCAAGCCACTCTATTATTACAGTGATGGTCGCGAATTATTGTTTTCAAGTGAATTAAAGCCTCTTCGTGAGAGTAAAAGCTTGTCTTATCGCGATACATCCTTAGTAGAGTATTTAGTTTTTGGATCTGTTTCTAGAGGTTATACTATCTACAAATCCTTGTTTCAATTAGAAGCTTCCAGTACTCTTTTTTTCGCACCCCAAACTGGTCTTCGAATTGAAAAATATTCGTCTCTTCCTTCTTGTTCCAAAGGTTCTCCGTTAGAATCTGGGATTCAATCACAAATTCCCGATATTGACTTCGGATTGATGTATTCCGGTGGTATCGATTCTACAATATTACTCGATATTTGTTCGCAATACCCTGCCCTTCAGCATACCTTTTCAATAAGCGTATCTCACCCTGAAATGGATGAAACGTATTGGCAAGAAATGGGTCTACAAGTTATTCAACCCCGCTCTAAGCACCATCAATTAACTGATGACTCTTCAGATTTCAGCTTGAACTCTCTCTCTTTCTATAATACTGATCTTGATCTGCCAATTTCCCATCCAAGCTTTATCGGATCACTCAAAATTGCAAATCTTGCTAAATCACTCGGCCTTAAAGTACTGTTATGTGGTGAAGGTGCGGATGAGGTCTTTCATGGTTATAAGTGGCATCTTCAAAAGGATCTAGTTAATGGTGAAGTGAGTCCTTTCTACCTCAGACAGAGCGATATTTGTTTGGCATTATCTATTGAACCCTGTGAATTCTTTGATATTAATGAGTTCGATCATGACAGATTTTTCTTTGATTTCTATCTTCCTCGTTGGCTCCTAAGGGCTGATTTGACTGGAATGAAGCATTCAATCGAAAATAGAGTTCCATTTCTTTCTAGAGATATTGTGACTTTCGCTTCTACACTCTCTCCTTCTGACAAGACTGATGGGTTTACTTACTCGAAGATATATTTAAAAGAATACTTATCAAGTCGCTTTCCCTCGGCCTTTGTCCATAGGCAAAAAAAAGGGTTTGACTATCCTCTAAATACTTGGTCGAATGGAGAGCTGTTTGATGTTATAATGTCCAGTGATAAAATATCATCTTCTTTTAAAGAGATGGCGACGAACCGCTTTTCCGATGATTACAGAATACCAAGGGCATGCTTTGTTCTTGCCTCCTTTTTGATATGGGACGAGATTAACTGAATAGTCCTTTCCCCGCTCTTATGTCCTAATTTCTAATTATCATGTCATCTATTTTTGAAGAGAGAGTTGATTCTATCCAAAAACTCCACTCTGACACTTCTTTGAAAGAAGATGGTTTGGAATTTATACGGAAGACCGGTGTTGCTGGCTGGCAATATGTTTGGGATTGGATGGGGTTGCCAATTATTCAAAATCCTCCTGACATCATTGCTTTCCAGGAGCTTGTTTTTCGTGTTAAACCGCAAATCATTATTGAAACAGGTATCGCAAGGGGGGGGTCCCTTGCATTGTCTGCATCAATGCTTTGCTTATTAGATGTTATTGAGGGATTAGATCCTCGTCAATCATCTAGACGGGTTGTTGGAGTTGATATAGATATCCGTCCTCATAACCGCAAAGCACTTGATGATCATCCATTACGTTTTAAAATGGATTTGATCGAGGGTTCTTCGATTGATCCACAGATCGTCCAGCAAGTCCGTGACTCTTCTAAAGGCGCTCAGTGTGTATTAGTCTCATTAGATTCCAACCATACACATGAGCACGTGATGGGCGAGTTGAACGCTTACGCTGATTTAGTTTCGTTAGGTAGTTATTGCATAGTTTTTGATACTGTTATTGAAGATCTTCCAGCAAACTCTTTTCCAGGTCGTTCCTGGGATGTTGGTAACAACCCTAAAACTGCTGTTTGTGAATGGCTCAAAAGCCATCCAGAGTTTGAGATCGATAATGATATAGATAACAAGATTTTAATTAGTGTCGCGCCAAATGGCTTTTTGAAGCGTGTGAGTTGACTTCGTCAATTCCATCTATTTACCTCCCTCTGTGGTTTCCGCCACTCCCTTATGAGTGATTTAATTTAGCAAGTTGTATTCTTGTATATCTTTAACACATGCCGAATAGGGATTTCCGCCATTTTCGATTTCTTTGTACCACGTAATTGTTCGTTCTATAGTCATTGCGAAATTCCACTTTGGCTCCCAGCCTAGGTATTGTCTCGCTTTTTCAATCTCTAGACCCAATCTTTCTGCTTCGTGCGGAGCTTCTTTGTTTGATTGATCAATCCAACTTCCAGTCCAATGCCTTAGGCTTTCTTCAATCAGTTGCTGAACATTCTTATTGGCCTCCATATAAGGGCCAAAGTTAAATGGGGAGCAAATTTCATTCGATCCAATACCTTTCATTTTTATTCCCGCAAGAGCCTGAGCTAAGCATAAGTATCCTGAAAGTGGTTCTAGTACGTGCTGCCATGGCCTCGTTGCGTGGGGATTTCTCACAGGTACCGGCTGCGAGCGCGTTAAGGCTCTAATTGCATCGGGAATGATGCGGTTCTCAGCCCAGTCTCCTCCACCAATTACATTTCCAGCGCGTGCTGTGGCAACTGCTAAGCAAGTTGTTTGGTGTTTTTGTTGTCCACAAAAGCTTGATCGCCAACTTGCTATTGCGAGTTCAGCTGCCGCTTTGCTGGCGCTGTAGGGGTCATGACCTCCAAGTCTGTCATTCTCCCGGTAGCCATAAACCCACCCCTTATTTTCATACACTTTGTCAGTTGTTACCATTACAACTGCACAGTGGTGCTGAACCCTTTTGAGCCCTTCCAATACATTCAAACTACCTTGAACATTTGTAGACCATGTGTTCAAAGGGTCTTCATAGCTTTGGCGAACTAGGGGCTGTGCTGCTAGATGTATAACTACCTCTGGTTGGCTTTCGTTCACAACATTTTTAATTGTTCCTAGATCGCGTATATCGGCGATGTGATGTTCATGGATCTTGTTTGCCAGATCCAGTTGTGTGAAGAGAGCTGGATGTGTGTCGGGCTCTAAGCTGATCCCCGTAATCTTTGCGCCCATCTCACAAAGCCATAGGCATAACCAACTGCCTTTAAACCCCGTATGTCCTGTTACGAGAACACGTTTTCCTTTCCAGAACTCCTTATTGATAGTCATTTGCTCATCTCAATCCCAATTCTTCCATGGTGCTTTGCCGCTTTCCCATAATTCTTCTAGCTTTTGCCTGTCACGTACAGTGTCCATGGGTTGCCAAAAGCCATCATGGAAGAAAGCATTTAGTTCTTGATTTTCTGCCAAATATTGCAACGGCTTCCCTTCCCAGCTGCACTCATCACTATCGATCAAATCAATTACATCTGGTTCTAATACAAAAAAGCCTCCGTTTATCCAGCTTCCATCACCTTCGGGTTTCTCTTGGAAGTGATCTACTAATGTTCCATTCAGATTGAGGGCTCCATATTTCCCAGGCGGCTGAACCGCTGTAAGTGTTGCTTTTTTCTTTGTTTTTTTGTGGTGTTCTACTAGTGATCTTATGTTTACGTCTCCTACTCCGTCACCATAAGTAAAGCAAAATGTTGAATCTAGATACTCTCGCACTCTCCTTAATCTTCCGCCTGTAAGTGTATTCTCGCCTGTGTCTACTAATGTGATTTTCCATGGCTCTGCTTTTTGCTTGTGAATCGCCATTTTATTGTCCATCATGTTAAACGTAACGTCACTCATATGTAGAAAGTAATTAGCAAAATATTCTTTAATCATGTATCCTTTGTATCCACAGCAAATCACAAATTCCTTGATCCCGTGCGAGCTATATATTTTTAAAATATGCCAAAGTATTGGTTTTCCGCCGATCTCCACCATCGGTTTTGGCCTTAGATGCGTTTCTTCTGCCAGTCTCGTTCCTAGGCCTCCGGCAAGAATTACAGCTTTCATTGTCGACTCCTTTTGCCAATTGAATTTACTCTAAAAGTTTAGATTTAGCTCTTCTGCCATTTCTTATCCTTTTGCTTCCATTACTAAAAAGCCCCACATGATAGTGGGGCTTAGGTCATGATCAATCAGCGATCGCTTGCTGTTCAGCTCAGCAGAGCTTTGGCCTTTGCAACCACGTTCTCTACCGTGAAGCCGAATTCCTTGAGGCAGGTGCCGCCGGGAGCCGAAGCGCCGAAACGGTTCATTGTGACACTGTCGCCATCGAGACCAATAAAACGGTGCCAGCCGAAGGATTCAGCAGCTTCCACCACCATGCGC
>TARA_B100000674_G_scaffold198221_1_pt1 | contig 29614 bp, 26 predicted proteins | sample TARA_B100000674 | Tara Oceans TARA_B100000674 (sample SAMEA2622759) | marine metagenome | biome: marine biome (ENVO:00000447); feature: surface water layer (ENVO:00002042); material: "saline water (ENVO:00002010), including plankton (ENVO:xxxxxxxx)" | depth 5 m | reverse complement strand
GCCCTTGACTTCAGCGTATCCGTTACCGATGAGGTATCCCATAGGTATCAGCATTCCTGCAGATTTGAGCCATCCTGTGTGGCATGATTTCTTGCCCCTCATCAGCTCAAACGGGTCGGTGTCGGGGTCGTCATCCAAGTAAGCGGCTGCCATATCAGAATCAGCTTTGACCCATGCTGCTGCATTGTAGTATGTTCTACCGTCTGATTTTGTCTCGGCAGCTAGGACGCCGAGGTCGTACACCTCCCAAGCCAGCCAGCCAGCTGCGCCGTCGACGAAGCCGATATCGGCATTGCCTTTGTCGATCGCCTCTATCAATGGTACGGAATCGGTCACAGGATATATCTCTACGTCCCAATCATCGCCCATTAGGGAACTCATTTTATCGGCGAGTTGTTGTGGGTTGGTGTCCCAAACCTGGTAATCTTCTTGCACTTGGTATGCTATGGTCAAACAATTTTTGTCAGGATCGCATTCCTCGTAATCGGGTTCGTAGACCAAGAGGTAGAAACCACCACCTCCGAGGACGAGCATTACAGCGATTGATATGGCTTTGTTGGCGGCGGCCCACTGTGCCGCATTCTTCAGAATCATGCCTATCCCACATAGGGGGGTGAAATAAATTTTAGGCTTCCCTAAAATAACAAATGTGGTCTTGACAGATTACACTAAGGATCGGTGAGAAGACTGGTTTCTGTGAAGAGGCTCGGCCCACTGGCCAAGTAGGCCATAACGCCCCTCCTGGATCTGGAGTCTTCGGGCGTGGAGTTATTTCCTGTGGCACACGATCCTGTGCAGCCGTCAGCAAAAGAGATGAAGATCCGTCCTTCTCTATCTATGTGTAGGTCGTTGAAATCTAGTAAATTACGATTCGACCCACCTATATCACGGCAATCACCACTGTTGAGGCAGATACTGCCGATCTGGACAGGGTCACTGGTTACCCTGTATGTGTGAAAAGTCGGTTTCTCATCAAGGGCATTGAGACTGATTGTCACGTATAGGTGGTAACTGACATTTGCGTTTGCGAAGTGGGCATTGCCGTCCCATTCCTGGCCATCAATGTCTGGTTGACCTAGTTCGCCTGAGTCTTCGCTCCCTAGGTATGTGACTGCGATCCTCCCTGGGTCCCCGGCGTCAACCTGTGGGAAAACTGAGGAGATGATCTCCACCGGGCTGATTCGGGTACTAGTTTGGTCCCATGTTAAACCCGAGTCTATGCTCCTAGACATGTACACCCCCTCGTCTGAGCCTGTCCATATGTGGTATGCATTGGACTGAGTGTCCGTTGCAACCTCCGAGTTTTTTCTGGGATAGGGTGTGCCGGCATCTTCACCCATTGTCTCTGCGAACCAAGAAAATCCGTTGTCCTTGGATACTATTACTGTTGGAGTCTCGACTCTGGGGGTTACATAGACCGTACCGTCCGGGGCGGAAGTTATTGCCCCATGCAGGCCTCCGTCGGTCGTGGCCAGCCCGATTATTTGTCCACCAGCCTCGAACGATGCACCGCCATCGAAGCTGGTGAAGCAGAATATTCCAGCCAATTTGTTGTAACAGTAGTAAACTGCTTGCTCGTAGATTTGCTGGGAAAATTGGCCCGCTAAACCATACCCGATATCAGTCCACGGACCTGTTGCCAGCTTGATGTGGTCATTGATTGGCGTGGTTCCAGAGTCGTGTGGATTACCTAACCAGGTTTCACCGTCATCGTCGCTCCAGCAAATCCATGATGTCTCCAATCCCTGCATTTGGACGTTGAATATTCGGTCTGTAACGGGGTCGACCCAACCCCAAGGATCATTGGTCTGAAATGCGCACATTGGCCCTTTCACGTCTTCCCAAGATCCGCCGTAATCGCACGACCTCATGACCTTCTCGAAAGCAATGAAAAACACACAACCTGATGATGTAACCCCTATGCTGGGCTCCGCTCCATCCTGTCCTACGTCACTGAGGTTGAAGTTTAGCTGCAACGGGAGATTATCCGACGGCAGCCCGTCTGGACCAGTGACGAATATTCCTTCATTGCCTGTCTCTGGATCTGTTTGAATCGGGGTGTCTTCATTTTGAATACATCCCGAGACGGCCATTGTGGCCATCATCAAAGAGAAGGTCAAGGCGATCAAGGGGTGCTGCATAGTCCCCTCTAAAGATGGTCAAACTTGAAGCCTACGAAGAAATGTGGACGAAACTTTTCAATCAACGCCACCATAGCGATCTATGGGCGACGATTTTGAAGTAGTCACCGGATCGCTCGGATATTCCGGGAGATGGATAACGAAAAGATTGTTAGAAAAGGGGGTCAATGTAAAGACTCTGACTAACGCTGTTGGCCGTGAAAATCCTTTTGGAAACAGAATAGAAATCGCGCCCCTCGATTTCAGAGATATTGATAATCTAGCCAAGTCAATGCAAGGTGCGAAGGTACTGTACAATACTTACTGGGTTAGGTACAAGAAAGAAAAACACGGTTACGACCATGAAATCGCCACCAGAAATAGTTCTATTTTGTTTGAAGCAGCCGCTATGGCCAATGTTGAGAAAGTCGTTCACTTCAGCGTGTCCAAGGTGAATGATGCCCCTGATTGGCCTTACTTCAGTGGAAAGGCAAAAACAGAGCAGATCTTGATAAGCTCCGGTCTAAATTATTCAATCCTCAGGCCGACGTTATTTTTCGGGGGTCAGCGTAATGTTTTGGTGAATAACATAGCATGGATCCTCAGGAAGTCGCCTGTGTTCGGAATATTTGGGACCGGGGACTACAGTGTTCAGCCTATTCATATCGACGACGTAGCGAAAATATCGATTGATGCTGCTCAAGATGAACGAAACAGTATACTCGAGGTCGCAGGGCCTGAGACTTTCTCATACAGGGAGTTCGTCAGTTTGATATCCCGTGGAATAGGGGTTCGAAGAATATTCATATCAATCCCGCCTCGAATGGGTTGGCTAGTGGGTAGAGGGATTGGGGCATTCCTCAGGGACGATGTGATAACTATGGCAGAAATAAATGGTTTAATGCAGGGCCTCATGGCTTCAGACGGTCCTCCGATGGGCTCCACAAAGTTCTCTAATTGGCTTCTCGAAAATGGTAAGCACTTGGGCACCAGATACAAGAATGATATTTCGGAAAGAAGATATGACGCCCGGCAGCCTAGATGAAGGGGTGCCTTTGCAGCCGAGCGCCTCCTCCCGGGAAGTCCCCCTAGTACCCTTAGGTCGTTTTCTATTTTCAGAGTCGCACGGGACGTGTAGCCCCACAGGCCTGGCACTTAAGCAAGGTCGTTCTGTCTTCCTTGATGAATCTCGTGTCGGGTGCACGACACTGATCGCACAATATGAAGGTCTTCACGTAGGAAACAATCTTTTCTTTGATTCTCTTGGGAGGCACTCTGCCTTTCAGCAGGATCCTTGTGTTTTCTTGGGTGCCTGAGGTCCCAAGTTCGTTGATTAGAAATTGGTACACATGGTTTGCATCCCTGTCCATTGAATCGACTATCGATGAGAAGTTACGTAATATTGTCTGGTTGCCCTCCAACAGTATTTCGGGCTCAGGCATTGTCCACCTGGCCCTCTCACTGATGTCTTTGGGAATTAGTTCCCTAGCCCTGTCGAGCAGGGACTCATAATCAAATGAGGTCATGGCCGGTCGTAGCGCCTTGCCTTTTTCACCTCACCGGAGAGGATATGGGCAGGATCCGGGTGCGCCGTACATGGATGTCGCCGTCGAGGTAAAGGTCGTTAGGACGCATGAGGATGCCGTTTTGCCAGAGAAAGGGTCGGAATATGCAGCGGGATGGGACATCAGAGCAGTAGAGCAAACAGAAGTCACATTTCGAAGTTCCACAATGGTGCCGACGGGGCTCAAAGTTGCAATCCCAGAAGGATATGAGGGCCAAATAAGGGCCAGATCGTCCCTTGGAAAAAGGGGGCTGATACTACCCCATAGCATTGGCACAATAGATGCTGATTACAGGGGGGAATTGTTCGTGCTCATGACTTGGATTGGAGAAGGTTCCTCTTACATAATTCAAAAAGGAGAGCGGATAGCGCAAATAGTCATCGCTCCGATTCCGAATGTTGAGTTCACAGAGGTTAGTACTGATGGATTAGGAGATACCACTAGGGGTTCCGGCGGTTTTGGATCAACTGGTCGATTCTAGACGCAAATACACCATTATTGACGAAGCATTCTTGTCCCATGGTGTTGGGATAGTATCATGCCCCCACAGTCAATCGATGAACTACGCTCCGCAGTGACTACAATGAAGGCGAAGGGGCTCAATTCCCAACAAATAGCAGATGAGCTATCATTATCCCAAACTACCATTCAGTGGCTGTCATCGAGTCAACAGCCAATGGAGGATCACCCCGCGGACATCAGAGTCGGATGGAGATCAATTGCAGTAAAAGGAGAGAGGATAGAATCTGTTTCCGAAGTTCTTGCGGATATCATGGTAGAAGAAATCGGTACGGAGGTAGAAACAATAGTAGGGATATCAATCAATGGGATTCCGTTTGCAACCTGCATTGCCGCTGGCATGGACCTAGAACTGAGCGTTGCACGAAGCATCAGCGAAGAGGAAGGGGGCCACTTATCCGAGGTGTTTGCCGGAGTTGAAGGCAAAAGAGTGGTCGTCATAGATGATGTCGTTTCTTCTGGATTGACTATGAGGAAGACCATTCAGCGCCTCAGGAATGCTGGGGCAGAGGCCGTCTTGTGTTTGGCGCTCGTCAACAAGACATGGATGGATGACATCGATGGCATCCCCCTGAGAGCGTTAGTTAGGGCCGCAAGGATATGAGAGTGTAGGCATATGCACTGGGCTGATCACGCGGCTAAATTACTAGCCTCGAGGGGAAATCAACAAACAATCGCCTCAGGTATAACACCATCAGGTAGCTTCCATATCGGCCACTTGCGCGAGATTCTGTCTGCTGAGATGATTCACAGAAGTTGTCTAGACCTCGGACTCGAATCACGTTATATCTTCATAGTTGACAGCATGGATCCTTTGAGAAGAGTTTACTCGTTTCTTGACCAGTCATATGAGAGATACATCGGGCATCCACTCGCATTCGTACCTGCACCAAACCAAAACGGCATGCCTGATCCGAAGTTAGGCAATTATTGTGATTTTTTCTTGGGCCCGTTTCTCAAGGCATTAGAGGAAATCGGGGTAAAACCCCAATTAATCATGAATCATGAGGTCTATTCATCTGGCGTTTTGGAGGATCTGATACACGAAGCGATGTCTCGTCGAGAGGACATAAAGGGCATAATAGAGTCTATTTCAGGCAGGGAATTAGGATCAGAGTGGTTCCCCTACAATCCACTAAACTCTGATGGCTCGTTTGACAATGTCACAATCATTGATTACAATCGCCCATTTGTAAGATGGATAGATGGTAATGGAATTGAAGGTGTTTCAGACATAAGAAAGGCAGACGGGAAAATGCCGTGGAGAGTAGACTGGGCAGCGAGGTGGGGCCTTCACGGCATTACCTGTGAGCCGGCCGGCAAGGACCATGGTGCATCAGGCGGTTCATATGACACGGCCATTCCGATTTCCAAGATTCTCGGTTACGAACCTCCACCCAAAATGGTCTATGAATGGATTCAAATCAAAGGCGGAGGCCCGATGTCAAGTTCTACAGGCAACACAATAGGGCCAATCGAAGCCCTCAATATAGTTCCACCAGAGATTTTGAGATACCTGATTGCAAGATCGAAGATGTCAAAACACATTGATTTCAACACAGGTAAAATGCTTTTTGATATCGCCGACGAATATGAGAGGATCGCTTCATTTCCTCCAACAATAGAACCCGATATGCCCAGGAGGAAGAGAGTAGCGGCAGAAACTTCGTTAGGCGCACTGAGGATGAGTCAGAAAAACAGGAATGGAGGAGTTTCTGGGAGCCAAGTTCCCCTACGTCATCTCGCTTTATTGGCTCAGATCAGGAAAGACGATGATCAGATATGGGAATCCCTTAGAAACTCGGGCCATATACCTGAACATCCGACAGAGGATCTTGTTTTGAAATTAAAAAGGCTGAGAAATTGGATTGAAAGTGATCACTTTCCAACTGATTTCAGGATAGAGGTGACTGATGTTGTTACAGAAAAAATAAGACACTCCCTGTCAAGTTCCCAACTATCTTTTCTAAAAGCGCTGGGTGATCGGCTCAATGGCGCAGATTGGAATGATGATGCAATCAACTCAGCAATCGCCGTCGCCATTCAGAACTGCGAAACTCGCGTCTCAGACTGCTATGAAGCCCTATACACACTGCTGGTTGGCAAGTCAAAGGGGCCAAAAGTATCCACAATGATGGCAGAGTTGGATCAAAAATCAGTCCTATTACTCTTCGATTCGCTCTAGACGGTTCCTATTGTCAAACTTCGCGGTTCTGGCACACCTTTCCTGAGTTCAGATATAGCCAAAACCTCCATTTTCGCACCTGACAATGTTGTGACAAACGGAATATTTAGCTCAACCGCCAACCTCCTCATCATGTTTCCATCCAGAACTGCTCCACCTGAGCTCGTGGGCGTGTTGATAATGAGTTGAATTTTGCCTTGTCTCATCAAATCAAGTGCATCTGGCGACCCCTGTTCAGCGATTCTGTAAGCTGTGTTGACAGGCAATTTTCCAGCCTCTCTGAGGACGTCGGCAGTTCCTCGTGTTGCGTATAATACGAATCCCAATTTGTCGAGTGATTTTGCCATGTCCATGATTGAGTCTTTGTCCTCGTCTTTCACGGTGAGGTATACACCGCCATGCGTGGGAACCGGAATTTCAGTTGCCATTCTAGCCTTCAGATATGCTGCCGCCGCTGTCTTATGAGAGCCCATGACCTCTCCAGTAGATTTCATTTCGGGCCCTGGTGCTGGATCTAGCCCCCTGAGTTTGATGAACGGGAAAACGGGGGCCTTCACAGCAACAGCGTCTACCTGCCTTGCCGGAATTGGAAGATCTGAAAGCTTGTCTCCCATGGTTATTCTTGCTGCAATTCGTGCAAGAGGTATACCTGTAGACTTGGCTACAAATGGGAATGTCCTAGAGCCACGCGGGTTTACCTCGAGCACGAAAAGTTCCTTACCTCTTATTGCGAACTGTATATTATAACAGCCGATGATTCCGAGTTCCAAACCGATTGTTTTTGTCCAATCTTCCACCATTTTCAGCATGTCTTGTGATACATTTTGAGTAGGTATGAAGCAGGTTGAATCCCCGGAATGAATTCCTGCCTCTTCAAGATGCTCCATGATAGCTCCAATTAGAACGTCGGTTCCATCACACACCGCATCAACGTCCAATTCAATCGCATTACCGAGGTACTCATCCACAAGCAGTGGTTTTTCTGGCGCAATAAATGCCTCTTGCATGTATGCCTCAAGCTGTGATTTTCCTGTAAGGACCTCCATCCCACGGCCACCAAGAACATACGATGGCCTGATGAGGACTGGAAATCCAATTTCTCCAACTGCCTCTCTGACTTCCGCAGGGCTAATGGCGGTTGCTCCCCTGGGCATCAAAAGATTGTTTTTCGCTGCGAATTTCTCGAATCGATACCTATCACTGGCCTCGTCAATTGAATCAGGAGAAGTCCCTGACATTTTTAGATTGACACCCATATCCTTCAAGTGATTTAGTTGATTTTCTAGTGGGACAGCCAGATTGATGGCTGTCTGCCCGCCAAATTGGAGTAAAATCCCGTCTGCATTCTCTCTTAGGAGTATCTCGATAACGGATTCTAGTGTCAGTGGATCAAAATAAAGCCTATCACTTGTGTCAAAATCCGTAGATACCGTTTCGGGATTGTTGTTAATAATTACGGCCTCATGACCCATGTCCCTTATCGCGCCAACTGCATGAACGCACCCGTAATCGAATTCAATGCCTTGGCCGATTCTGATAGGTCCTGATCCGATCACGACCATCCTCTTGGATTTGCTATTGTTATTTTTTGCGACCCTATCAACCCCTTCGAAGGTATTACCGCCTTCATATGTTGAGTAATAGTAAGGGGTAACCGCAGCGAATTCTGCTGCACACGAGTCCACCATTCTGTAGACAGGATGAATGAGCATACTATGCCGTAATTTGGTTATTTCAATCTGTCCTTCATACAAATTATTTTGGGAAAAATTCGAAATTGCATCGTGGATATGAGCGTCTGAAAATCCGAAACCCTTCCAGTTTCTGATTTGAATCGGAGACAGGTCATTAAGATTATTTTTTAACCCAAAATCAATTATTTCCCTCTCAACCCGGGCCATTGATTGAAATCTGTGAAGGAACCACCTTGTCACGCCCCCGGTTACCTCTCTGACCCTGTCAATTTCCCAACCTCTCCTGAAGGCTTCAAACAACGCCCCCATCCTACGATCTGAAGGGACTGCGAGCCAATCTTCCAGAGTCTTATCGTCGAGGGGTGTTGACGATCTCTGGTCCATTGTTTCCCCACCAGAAGCATCGGCCATTGTTAGCGGTCTTGGATGAGGATGGCCATACTCCAAACTGGACCATGCCTTCAAAAATGCCTCTTCGAACCTTCGCCCAATAGCCATCACCTCCCCAGTGGATTTCATGGAAGTGCCGATGGTTCGGTCTGCTGTCCTAAACTTGTCAAAGGGCCATCTAGGGATTTTTACAACACAATAGTCTAGCGTCGGCTCGAACGCCGCAGTTGTCCCTTCACCTGTTATTGGATTTGGCAATTCATCCAGAGTATAGCCCACAGCGATCAACGCGGCCATCCTTGCTATTGGGTATCCTGTCGCTTTTGAGGCAAGAGCAGACGATCTGCTTACTCTTGGATTCACCTCGATAACTCTGTATTCTCCTGTAGATTGCTCTACCGCGAATTGAACGTTACAACCGCCCTTTATATTCAGCCTCCTGATCAGTTTAAGCGCAGCATCGCGGAGATTCTGGTGATCACGGTCAGACAGTGTTTGTTGAGGAGCGACAACTACTGACTCACCTGTATGTACTCCCATTGGATCTAGATTCTCCATTGTACAAACGATGATCGCGTTGTCTGAGGCATCCCTCATCACTTCATATTCGTGTTCCTGCCAACCCAGTATACTCTCCTCAATCAAAACCTGTCCAATCGACGAGTGCAAAATTCCCTGTCGGGCAATTTCAACTAGTTCACCTGTGTTAAATGCAGTGCCTCCTCCAAGCCCGCCCAAAGTGAAAGCGGGACGAATCAACAGTGGAAATGAGCCCAACTTGTCTGCAGCTGTCAAAACCTCATCGATCGAACTACATGCGATAGCTTTGCATACCGGCAAGTCAATTTCCTCGCAGACTTTCTTGAATCGGTCCCTGTCTTCAGCGTCATCAATGGCATCCAGGTCACACCCTATCAACTCGACGCCCAAGCGGGCCAAGGTGCCGTCGTGAGCGAGTGCTGTGGCAATATTTAGAGCAGTTTGACCGCCCATCCCCGCAAGCAAAGCATCAGGGGACTCTATCTCCAAAATTCTAGCAACGACCTCGGGCAATAGGGGTTCGATGTATATCTTGTCAGCCATTTCTGGGTCATTCTGAATCGTCGCAGGGTTGGAGTTGATTAAAATGACTTCAAATCCGTCATTTCGCAGAGCTCGACAAGCCTGTGAACCAGAGAAATCGAACTCGGCCGCTTGTCCAATCCTGATAGGTCCAGACCCTAGGATTACGATCCTTTCGAGATCGTTCCTTCTTGGCATCAGGCCCTACTCCTTAGCTCTTGGTGGGATTTGATGTTGTCATCGACCGTGGTCGAGAAACGATCAAACAACAATGAGGCGTCATGAGGGCCGGGGCAAGCCTCAGGATGGAATTGGATGGTGAAACATGGCCTGTTAATGAGATCCAAGCCTTCGACAGTGCCGTCATTCGCGTTGATGTATCTAACTGTAAATTCACTGTTCAATATGTTCTCTCCAGTGTCTGAAAGGGCTCCGGAGGGGTGAGGAGCCAACATGCCCCGAGATGGATCCTCAACCGCAAAACCATGGTTCTGACTCGTTATGTGAACTTTGTTTGACTGGAGGTCCAACACCGGCTGATTCGCCCCGCGATGGCCGTACCTGAGTTTGTAGGTTCTCAGACCGGCAGCCAAGCCCATTAGCTGATGTCCCAAGCATATCCCCATGACTGGTAATCCTTGGCGTACAGCTCCTGCGAGTGTTTCTTTTGCTTTTCTTGCCGCTCCCGGATGTGCAGGGTCGCCCGGTCCGTTTGAGGCAAAAAGCGCATCTGGAGACCATAAAGTCATGATATCCTGTAATTCCATGTCTGCTGGACACCACATTACCTCAAACCTATTACATAGCTCTCTGAGAATATTAAATTTGATTCCACAATCCAGAACAGCTAACTTTCTGAGGGGGCTCCCGGAGGCGGAAAGTGCGCCAGGGTTGATTACGACGGGTTTTGTGATTGTAACCTCTGCCACGAGATCGTTTTTATCCGGAGGTTCCATCTGGTCCAATAAAACCGACATTTCCTCTTCTTGTTCCGAGGGTCCAAATATAGCCAGCATCGTACCATGTTCCCTCACTTTGCGAGTAAGTGATCGGGTATCTATATCGCAGATTCCCGGGACGTTATGTGCGGCTAGGAACTCATGTACGCTTCCTATTGAATCACGATGGTCGGGATTCAGCATAAGTTCCCGACATACAATGCCGCGTGGGTGCAATCCGGACGACTCGCTCATGCCTCTGTGGATGCCATAATTTCCGAGCAAAGGCCATGTGAAGGTCAAGATTTGTCCTCTGAAAGACGGGTCGGTCATACTTTCTTGATATCCACACATACCCGTAGTGAACACTATTTCTCCTTGGCCTATGCCACAGGATCCGAACAACCTTCCTTGCATCCTTGTTCCATCTGCCAATAACAGAACTCCAGTAGGCCCGGAGAATGGATCTAGCGACTTGGTATCCACTAACTTGTCGGCTGCATCGGGAAAGTGGGGAGGGTCTGATACCCCAGATTGGCCCCGGCCCGGACTGAACCCGGCATGGCCCGACTCCTCCGACATCGATTATGATGGCTGGATACGATTCTTATACATTGACAAACAGCCCTATTCTCTTTCGATGATTGACTTACCCCTTTCAGATGGTAAAATCTCGATTTGTGGATTGAAAAATTTCCCTTTTGTAGCCACAGATTTGTGCCACTCATTGAGCGCTATCGCGAGGGCGGCGACCTCGGAGTGTGGTTGATTTCCGACAGAAACGTTGTAATCTGCAATACTAAACAACTCCCCTGGGACTTTAGTGCCTCCAACGACGAAGGCAATTGGCCTGTCCCGCCTGATTTTTGGAAATGTTTCCCTGTAGTCTTCTCCGTACATGGTGAGGTGAACGACAGTTCCGGGTTTGAATTTTCCAGAACCCGACTTAAACGATCTCAGATACTTGATTGGGCTTTTTCCAAAACTCGCGCTGAACGAGCCTCCGAACCTTTCAACAACGTCATCAAGAGATTGGATAAGTCCAGGGTCCTCATCACCGAAAACAACTATACTATCGGCTCCGAGAGCTCTTGCAGTCAGCCCCAGATGAGAGGTAATCCTCTTGTCTCGATCTATTCTATGTCCGAGTCTTATGACATCCAAGTGAGGCAGCCCTGTGTTATCCACGTGCTACGGGATAGGTGATGACACATCATCCTCTCCCTCCTTGTACCCCTTGACAACCTCAAAAACATCGAATGGGAGATAGTGGTGCTGACCAAGGACCCATGAGAGCAGAATGGCACTTATACCGCTCATAACAGCCAGATATGTCAGGAGGGAAAGTACTGCCAGCCTCGCCGTTGCTGCCAAGGCGGTTGTCACCTCATCAATTGAACCGACAACCAGAAGGCCCATTGGCTCGATTGTGAGGTACGCCACAAGCAATGCTGTACCACCTCCAAACAGTAGGGCACCTGGAGTCCCTCTGTAACTGCCGAATACAAATACGGCAGTTGAAAGGAGTACCAAAATTGGGACTACAATGCTTGCCGTGCTGAAATCCAAACCCAATAATGAGTCGGGTATGTCAGAATCCCCTAATTGTGAGCCGCCCTTGGCCACGGTAATCCACCACACCAATCCAGCCGCCATTGCGTATGCACCGGATAGCAAACCTGCATTTGTCATCAGGCTCCTCATGTGGTGAGAGTCTGATGGATTATGCCTCAAAACAATAGATTGCATAAGCTCAACGGTCTCTGGCGGAAGCGTACTTTCTCCGGGCTGACCGGCATTGCCCTCTTCCATCTTGGAGAGCATCGCATTCCATCACATCATAAAGCCAACGTCGTTTCCGGGGCCAATGGGTGCGTACTTTGGGGGATGAGGCGTTCGCCGGGGGAGGGGCGTTACCAGCCTTGATGGGCGTAGTAAATGTCACGCCAGACTCATTTTTTCCCAAATCCAGGTCATCCACAATCGATGAGGCGGTAACGAATGGGCTGAGGATGTTAGACGAGGGTGCGTCCATAATTGACATCGGTGGCGAATCGACGCGACCGGGGGCTGAGCCTGTTGATTCGGAATCTGAGGCTCAGAGAGTATTGCCAGTTATCGAAGGCATCCTGAAGGCTCGGCCGGACGCTTTCATTTCGATAGATACCATGAAACCTGATGTGGCTAGGAAAGCTGTCGCTATCGGTTGTAAAATGATAAATGACGTGTCGGGCGCAGAAAACCCCCAAATGATGAGTTTGGTCGCTTCGACAAACGTCTGGTTGTGTGTGATGCACAAAAAGGGGGACCCGGGGACCATGCAAAATTATCCGGTATACGGCAACGTAGTAACCGAGGTCGGAGATTATCTCGCGTCTAGGGTTGCAGACCTGGAATCCAATGGTGTCGAACCATCCAAAATACTGATCGATCCGGGCATAGGTTTCGGTAAGACGCTTGATCATAATCTTCAGTTGTTGAGGATTGGTAAGGATCTGATCCCTAGGGATGATGTAAGAATCCTATGGGGAGTCAGCAGAAAGAGAATGTTTGCCGACCTACTGGGGCGGGAGATGCCCTCAGAAAGATTGGAAGGTACCCTAGGAGTGGCAGCAACCGCGTTTATGATGGGTATCGATGTTCTCAGGGTCCATGACGTCAAAGAACACAATGATCTCCTAACTTCGATGTTGCATTGTTCAAAGGATGTGGTTATCAAATGAGTATTCCAATTATTGATTTGACTAAGAAAATAAGAGTCGTTGGTACCGCACATATCAGCAGATCTTCAATAGATCTTGTTCAAGAACAAATAGAGGATTTCGATCCAGATGTAATTGCAGTGGAACTTTGTGAGTCACGATTGAACTCTCTCCAAAACCCCTCAGCTTTAGATGATGAAGATCTGTTGTCAATCATAAAGGACGGTAGATCCGGGATGATACTTCTGCAATCCGCCTTGGCAAGTCAGCAAAGACGCATGGGCATTGAGCACGGAGAAAGCCCCGGGGCTGAATTACTCCGGGCTATCGATCTAGCCATCGAGAATGAAATTCCTGTTGAATTGATTGACCGGGATATCGTGACCACCTTGAAGAGAGCGTGGAAGAATATGGGTTTCTTTGAGAAATTTAGAGTATTGAACGCATTACTATGGGATGATGAGGCAGAAGAGCCTGAGGACATTGAAGCACTTCTGGAGGATTCTGATATGTTAACGAAGGTACTGGAGGAAGCTAGGGACGTTGCTCCAAAGGCAGGTTCAGTACTCATAGATGAAAGAGATCAGTACATGGCGAATAAAATTAGATTGTTATCTGAAAGAGGCCGGGTTTTGGCCGTTGTCGGGGCCGGTCATCTCGCTGGCATCGAACGAGCGTGGAACATTTCGTCCTCAATCGACTCAGAAGCCCTCATAACCGATTTGGATACCTTGCCAAAAGCCCCCCGCTGGCCGAAAATCACAGTCGGACTGATACCCTTGGTCCTTGTAGGAATAGTAGCTTGGATGTGGTATGAAGGAGATCTAGAGGGCATCGGAGACACCATTGGATACTGGATGATAGCAAATGCAGGTCTTGCTGGCTTGGGCGTTGCCTTAGCAGGTGGGCATCCTCTATCTGTGTTTGTTGGTGCAATTGCTTCCCCTTTCACGTCATTGAATCCCGCACTCGCCGCAGGCTGGTTTGCGGGCTACACGCAATACAAGATGCAAAGGCCGACAGGTCTTGATGCGTCTGAGTTCCTCGTGGTTGATGACATCAGGGGGCTCTGGAAAAACAGAGTGGGCAGGATTTTGCTCGTAACTGCTTTTGGGAACCTAGGATCTTCTCTTGGTGCATGGCTGGCAGGTGCTGCCATTGTAGGATCAATCATTGGCTAGGATGATTTTGGGTCTGCTTCTAGCCCCCAGTCCAATTTAGCCCAACCACGCTCATGGAAATAATAGAGTACGATCTTTGTAACCACTTCTAGACTAGCAACCGTTGCAGCCAAACTCGTTGCATCTGAAAAGGTCATCCCTAGGTCTTCACCGAAATAATTCGCAGCGAAAAAGGTGAGAAGGAATGTATCAGTGGTCGCGATCAATCGCCAGGTGATGGTTTTAGCGAAACTGCGGAAGGGGGATGCATGATCCATAGACTACTGTAGTGACGAGGATGATATTTGTGTTTTGGCTACATTGACTCGATCACAACGGCTATTCCTTGCCCGCCTCCGATGCAGGCTGTCGCAACCCCGTAGCCTCCCCCAGACCGTTTTAGTTCAAGACCCAGAGTGAGGAGAAGCCTCGTTCCAGTAGCGGCAAGTGGATGGCCTAGGCCTACTGCCCCGCCATTGACATTGACTATATCCTCGTTGATCCCGAGGTCCTTGATACAAGCCACTGATTGGCCAGCAAAGGCCTCGTTGATCTCCCACCTAGAAATGTCATCGATAGTTAGCCCTGCCTTGTTTAATGCCTTTCTGGACGAGGGTACAGGACCATAAGCCATTATCGCCGGCTCAAGCCCTACAATGCCCCATGATACTATCCTAGCCAATGGCTCATCTCCGTCATCACGGGCTCTGTCAGCAGACTTGACTACAACCGCAGCCGCCCCATCAACGATTCCCGAGGCGTTTCCAGCGGTTACTAGTGAGTCAGGTCCGAAGTGAGTTCTCAACTCCGAGAGGGATTGTATGGTTGTTCCTGGCACCACGTGATCCTCGTCTTCATGCCCTACCATGCCTTGGGGGGCCTCGATTGGTACAATTTCCTCTTTCCACAATCCCGAGGATATGCTTCTTTCTGTTCTTTGATGGCTTAGTGCCGCAAACGCATCCGCATTGGCCCTGGAGACCTCCATCCTTCTACAAAGCTCATCGCTAGTTTGTGCCATGAAACTATTCGATACACTATCAAGAAGGTTGGTAAACAAGTAATCTTCCATATCCCTGTCGAGGTTTTCACCTTGCTTTGGAGGTCTTCCGAGTCTATGTTTCGCACGCGTTCCCCGCAGAACCATCGGCGCCTGGCTCAGGTTTTCCATTCCACCTGCGACAACAACTTCGGCCTCTCCCAACAATATCATTTGCGCTGCCGTTACCACACTCTGGGCCCCACTGCCGCAGAGGCGATTCAAAGTGAGCATGGGTGTTTCTTGTGGTATTCCTGCTCTGAGCCCTGCGTGTCTTGCCCCAAAGATGGCCTGTCCTGATGTTTGAAGTGCATGTCCCATGACAACATGGTCTACCGTCTTGGGATCAGTGGATGTGTGTTTCAGTGCCCCTTCAATGACCGATGTTCCCAATTCCTCGGCTGACACGGATGACAGCAGACCACCTGGTTTGCCATCGCCCCTCTTACCACCAGACCACTCACAAAAAGGCGTCCTCTTCCCGCCTACGATCACAACTTCATCAGCCATGTCAGTCCGCATGTGTATCGGCTACATGAGGATAGCGAGGGCTGTGTATGTGGATACCATGACGAATAGTGTCGAAAAAAGCCCTGCTAATAGAACACTGCGGGACAAATTAATGAGTTCATTGGGTCTTATGCCTACTCCGATCAAGACTAAGACGGGCACCATGATTATGCCGCCAATCATCTCAAGGTTGTTTGATAGTTCGGACGGAAGTATGAACGTTGCAACCATTGATGCAAGCATAAAACCGGGGAGGAAAAGCGGTATGTTTGGGACACCTAAACCTAATTTCCCGGGTTTGGTTGATGTTCCCTTCGAGAACAAAGTAGCTGCAGGTACCACAATCAAAAGACCAATTACTCTGGTAAGTTTGGTTCCAGATGCCAGACTCATGGCCTCACTCCCCAATGCCTCGCCTGCCGCCACAGCCTGGGGAACTGCATGAACAGTTGCCCCAGCCCATATTCCTGCAGCATCGATGTCCATACTCAGCCCGCGAGAAAGAAGCGGGATTGAAAGGAAAGTCAAGAGACCAAGGAAATTAACAACGGCGACTATAGCACCTGTTTGTTTGTTGGAAAGGTTCAGTGTGGGCGCGACGGCGAGCACTGCACTCGTACCGCAAATCGCGCCACCCGCCCCAAGTGCAAAGGCTTGGGGTTTTTCGATGCCCAAGATTTTTGAAATCATGAACGTAGACGCAAATGCCGTGAAAATCGAGGTCAATATCGCAATTAACCCGACAAGACCGACCTCGTCATTGGAAATCCGCTCTATATCTAGGCCAAATCCCAATAATACGATGGCTATTGGAAGAAGAATGTTGATACAACTTTTCGTGATCTGCTCTTGATCCCTTTTGATCTTCGAGGAGTAGGATATTCCGAGCAAAAGACCGATGGTTCCTGCTCCCAACGAGAAGGGTCCAGCCCTGTCTAGTACAAAATCTAAGATTAGAGCCAAGGAGGTTAGCAGTGCAATTGGGAGAAACAGGGATAGTCGAGTCAACGACTCACCATTTCTCTCACTGGTCTTCTTCTGCAGTCATCGTGCCGAGGTACTGCGGAAGGTCCACACCTGCGTTCTTGGCAACGTCATGCAATGGCGGCAGGCTCTTGACGAGGCTGCTGATGAAGTCCGAGGTGGCAGAGCCATCTTGGCTTCCACCGCCATCCCAGACAGTAATGCTGTCGATCTTCAAGTTCTTTATTGCCTCTACCTGGGCAGAAACCATTGCTTCTATTTTCTCCACCATTAACAGTGTTGCTGCGGCTTTTGCGTCGCCGCCTGCGCTCTTAACGAGATTTGCATACCCGGTCGCCTTTGCCTCTAGGACCTTCTGGACACCGGCTGCTTCCGCCTCATACTGCATTAGGACGGCGTCAGCTTGACCAGAAGCGATTCTACGTTGCCTCTCGGCTTCAGCCTCTGCTGCTATCTCTATCTGCTGCTTCTGGATATTCTCTCTTACAATATCGCTTGCACGGAGCCTTTCCTCCTCTTCGACGTACCTTGACTTCTGGATTTCAGCCTCTGCCTGTGCCTTTGCGATTTCTGCCCTTTGTTTGGCGATGGCCTCTGCTTCGGCGAGATCAGCATTGACCTTTGCTATTTGGGCTTGGGATGAGTTTTCACCTTCAACGGCTATGGCTTCCTGCTCATTTACGTATACACGTTGGTCTGCTTCTGCCGCCTTCTTTCCCTTTTCGGCCTGAGCTTGGTTCTCTGCAACCTGAATCTCTCTCGCCCTGTCAGCCTCTGCAGAACCTACGGCCCCATCCCTCTCAGCATTCGCTACGTCTACGCGGGCTCTCTCTACCGCCTCAGATGCAGCTTTCTTACCAATGCTCTCGATGTAGTTTGACTCATCAGTGATATCAACAATGTTGACGTTGATGAGGTAAAGACCGACTTTGTTCAGCTCGGCATCGACATTAGTCCGGATTAGGTCAAGGAATGCATCACGGTCTTGGTTGATCTGTTCGATCGTGAGCGTGGCGACAGTTAGCCTTAGTTGGCCAAAAATGATTTCTTTTGCCATTTCCTCAACCTGGTCCAGGTTCAGTTCAAGCAACCTTTCTGCTGCTGAGCTCATGATCCTTGGGTCAGTGGATACACCTATTGTGAACGTGCTTGGGACGTTGATCCTGATGTTCTGTTGTGAAAGAGCGTTTCGCATGTCGATGTTGATCGTCATAGGCGTCAAGGAGATGTAACTGTAGTCCTGTATTAACGGCCAGACAAGGGTCGCACCCCCATGGATAACCTTCGATGCCTCGGACCCGGCGGTCCTACCGTAGATCACCATGATTTTATCGGGAGGGCACCGCTTGTACCTCTGAGCGAAGAAGATAACGACCGCAACTAGGAGAAGGATGCTTACGAACATCAGGACTCCGACTGCAGCGGCTGGACTAGAATCATCATCTTGGGCAGAAGCGATTGGAACCAGCATAAGGGCGTTCAGTATCGTGAACAGGGCTACGCGGCCACGAAGGGACATGATGTACCCTAGGCGGGGATGGATATGAAGCCTCTGCCGGCATTGCGTGGTTTGATGGTGGAACTTCATTCTTCCTCGGGGGCATAAACTACGGGTTCGACCATCAACAGAGTCCCCACAACTGCCCTTACCCTCACTGTTTCCTCATTGGGAATCATTGTACCATCAACCGACTTAGCGTCATATTGCCTGAGTGATCCCTTGATACTGACTGATACCTGGCCCGTCCCTCCTTCAGGTATCCTGAGGTAGACCGTTCCACTTTGTCCGACCGCGTCATCGATCTCAATGGTGCCCTCTGCTTGAAGTGCGATGAAAAATTGGAATACTTTTCCCGTGGCAACCATGGACGCGCCCCCCGAGAGTCCGCCGACGATTATGGCCAATACCTCCGGCCCCCCGGACTGCATCACTATTATCCCAGTCAAACCGAAGAACATCATGAACGCCATAACTCCTTGGAACGTCAAGGCCTTGAATGAAGCATCGGCGCCCATGGCATCTATGTCGACACCGAATACTCCTTCGGCAATGTCGCCTATACCCCCAAGGACCACGACTAACACGAGCCACAACAGGAATAGCACTCCTCCGATTATCGCAGATGCACCGAACATCAATTCTATGCCCGTGGCATCCAACAGCCCGAATATGAAGTCTATAATTCCAACCATGTTACCTCCAGCAAGGATCGACAGATAGTGCTGTCGATTGTTTCACTGGCGTTTTATCCACAATCCATACATCTTCTCTAACGTGAGTATTGGACCAACGCTTAGACCCGTAAGGAGGGCTGAGGCCACAATCGAAATTCCGTGTTCGAACCAAGTAGTCATGAGGGAATATGATGAAAGGCAAATACCCATCAAGAGTAATGGTATCATCACCCTGCGGAAAAAAATGTAATACCCGCCCAATCCATCAAACGCGGGATTCTCAGTCACCTGATCAATGATTTCCGATGCCCTCGACAAGGAGTGATCACCTCAAAAAATAATTTTCCTGATTACTTCTACTCCGCCGATCGCGAGGAGCATTATGGGTACAGACCACCAGCCCGCCTTCCTGACAGTTGTTCGGTCATCAACTCTTGTGAGCTTGCCCTGACTATCATTTTCGAGTCTAGTCTTCTCCAGCTTGGAGTAGGAGCTGTCGAATTCCTTCTGGTACTTGCCAACGGAAGTTAGGAAGTAGATAGCAAGAACTGCAGTGGCCCCCCCGGTCACTCCGAATATGTTGCCAGCCACATCTATGGCCTGGTCCTCCAAGTATTGCCACAACATCAACTGGGCAATGGCCATGAGGCCGATCATGATGGAGTCCGTGCGGGCCATGTTGCTTTACAGAAGGCACTACTCATGAATTCTTGCCCTAATTATCTCATCTTTAGATGGTCGGGCCTACCAGGCCATATGGCCCAAGTCCCCCTGGCCATAGCGACGATATCCAAGTTCTGATCAAGAATTTCACCCTTGACATGGGCTATTGTTCGCCCTCTTCTCATTACCTCAGCTTGACATGTCAACTCACTCCCCAGATGAGCTGCATTCAGGTAGGACAAGTCCAATTGCACTGTCGCGCACCATTCTTCCTCGTCGAGGCATGAAACCACGGCACCGCCCATAGCAGTGTCAAGAAGTGTTGCGTGTAAGCCGCCATGGGCTACTCCCCCCTTATTCAAGTGAAAAACTTCTATTGTGGCCTTTACCACACACCGTCCATCCCGCATGTAGTCGAGAGTGATGCCCAACCTTTCTTGCAATGGTCCAATGTGTGGTTTCGAGGATGATCCCGATCCCATATTTTCTAACCTCCGAGACATCTAACAAGGCCTTCAAGCCGCCCCTGTTTGGACTTTCCACAGGCGGCTGTACAAACCTGAGGATTTTACCAATTCTGAATGTGAGCCCATCTCTGAGATTTCTCCTGCATCCAAGACTGCGATTCGAGTCGCGTTTCTGACGGTTGACAAACGGTGCGCTATGATTATCGTTGTTCGATTGAGTGATAGTTTCTCAATGGACCTCTGTAGTGCAGCCTCAGTTTCGTTATCCACATTGCTCGTCGCCTCGTCCAATACCAATATGGGAGCGTCTTTTAGGACCGCCCTAGCTATGGCTAGTCTCTGTCTCTGTCCACCTGACAACCTATGACCATCCTCTCCTACCTCTGTGTCCCACCCATCAGGGAGATTATGAATAAAATCCATTGCCTCGGCAACTTCAGCCGAGTTCATAACCTCCTCATCCGTCGCGTCCGGCCTACCGTACAAGATGTTGTCTTTCACTGATCCCGGAAACAGTGTTGTATTCTGAGAGACCAAAGCAATGGATCCTCTGAGACAGTCCAGCTTGAGTTCACTGACGTCGATTCCGTCAAGCATAACCTTCCCTGAGAGCGGATCATTGAGCCTCATTAAGAGGTTCATCAATGTGGTTTTTCCAGCGCCTGTGGAGCCGACTATTCCCAGCGTCTCACCCGACTTGATTTTCAGAGTAAGGCCGGTGTAGACCGGTTCACGCGAGGGGTAGGCGAAAGCCACGTCACGAAATTCAATATCTCCTTTAACCGAATCAATTGTTCGGTCACCTTCTACGATTCCTATATCCGTATCCAGCAAATCCAGAACCCGGGTGGTGGACGCCATAGCTCGCTGATACAGGTCGAAAGTTTGGCCAAGACGAGTGAGGGGCCACAGGAGTCTTTGGGTGATGAAGACGATCACGCTGTATGCCCCGATAGACAGTTTTCCGTCCAGAGCCATCCAACCCCCGACTAGCATATTTGCAGTGAATGCGAACAATATCGCCATCCGGATCAATGGGACAAAGGATGCAGATAGCCTAATCGCGGACTTATTGGCTTCAAGATACGTTACAGAAGCCTCCTTCACTCTGGCTACCTCCCGTTCCTCTGCCGTGAAGGATTTTATTGTTGTAATTCCGCTAAGGTTATTGTTAAGCAGCGAATTTAGATCCGCGACTTCCTCTCTGACCCGGGTATATTTCTCACCTATCCTCCTCTGGAATATGAATGACCCTATGACAATTATCGGAACTGGAATAACAGCCAAGATAGCAACTTCTGGTGCTATCATAAACATTATTGCGCCCACTACTATCACAGTGGTCGCTACTTGGAGGAGATCAGTTGCACCCTGGTCCAGGAACCTTTCAAGTTGATTAACATCATCATTCATGATAGCCATTAGGCCGCCGGTGGTTTGTTGGGAGAACCATCGCATCTCCAAATCCTGTATGTGTGTGTAAGCCGACATTCTCAGTTCATGTTGAGCCGCTTGGGCTAGGTTACGCCAAAGAACTGCGTAGAAGTATTCGAAAAGCGACTCTAATATCCAAACTACAACAGTAAGGCTGACTAGGATGTAGAACTGTTCGCGAGGATTGGCCCAACCTAAGTCTCCGAGGAACGATTCCTCTCTGAGAGCGACGACATCGACAGCCATTCCAATTAGAACAGGGGGCGCAAGATCCCAAAATTTGTTCATCACTGAGCAGACTGATGCCAGAATAATTCTTCCCCGATGGGACCTCAGTTGCGACATGAGTCTGAACAATGGATGGCGAGGTTGCTGCACACTTGGTCCGTACAGCAAGTGTTACATTGCTATTTTGGCTAAACAAGCCTTAGATCTTTCACTGGAAGACAGTTCCAGCCCATGCCTCTGCCCACAAGTCCCAAATCCCTGCACCGATGGTGCCTTCAGCATCCGTCCTGAGTGTGACACGGTCCCCTGATGATAGGAGGCCATCCCCATTGGAGTCGTACCACTCCATGTCCCACCATGAGCCTCGGTCATCTGTTATGTTCATCGGACCCTCGCTCAGAAGGAAGGAAACTCCCGGGACTAGCGTCTCGTTATTGGTGATAAGTCCGATAATTTCTATCTCATCTGGTCGAACTTCCAGAATAAATCCTGGCGGCACTACAGTCGTCCATTCCGTCACATTTCCAATCAAATAGGGCTGGGGTGGAAAGACAATCGATGTTGGAATCCTAGGAATGTCATCTCTCACTTCAATGGCGACACCCTCTCCCAATTCTATGTCCAGTCGGAACGAACTGCTAACTTCCAAGTCATACATTTGGACTCCTATGATTGCTGGTGGATCACCTGATAGCTCCAAGATAACTGAAATTTCCTCATTTTCAGATGTTGCGATTTGTTGAGTAGAGGTCGGATCAGCCGTGATTGTCCAGTCCATCCCCGAGAAAACCGATGGATCGAAACCAAACGGAGGATAGGTGCCGAGCGGGTCTGCATTCGACTGCAGGGCGAGCAGGACGAACGGGTCTACATATTCCGGGGATGCGTCTCTCCCCTGAAACCATGCAGACCCAACCCTGATGTTCGTTTTATTTCCAGCGACGACCTCGCTGGTGTCCAGTTGCGTCCCCTGCATGCTGATTGCCATACTGATCTGAGATCTCTCGAGGACATCGTCTTTAGCTACGTTCCACCTAATGGAACCCTGCTGGCCATCTGTACTGGAGTACACCTCTGTGAGAGTTGTGATTCTCAATCGATCGTTGTCTTCTGAGAGAGTTAGGACGTCCAAAGCCCCGGGATTAGATAGAATGTCATTCAAACCCTCAGAATCTAGTTTCCAACACTCAATCTCGCATTCTTGTTGATTAGTAAGACATCCGCAAACGAGTGAAGCGAGGACTATTCCAGTCAACAACACCGCGCGCATGTTACATCCAACAGGGATTCGATCAAGAGTGTTCTGAATGGGCGTTCGTTTGATATCATGCAGTCATTTCGCCAGAGTCGGGATTGGCATGAACCGACTTCTGGTAGTATTCAAAAAAAACCACGAGAAGGTGCATGACGGCGCTCTAAATGTCGTTACGAACGCGCTGGAGTCTGCCAAGAAGGAATCTAAGTTTGTGTATACAACCGTCGCAAGAGAAGAAGTATGCAGAAACGACTTCCTCGGCCCGGATATAGTAATTGTACTCGGGGGCGATGGTACCTTGACCTCCATAGCACATTCGGTAGACGACAAGGCATTGGTGATGGGAGTCAACAGTCATCCAATGAACGGCTCAGGAGAGGGATCATACGGATTTTTCATGGGCAGTGACCCAACCAGGTTCCCATCCGACCTCAAGAAGGTTCTGAGCGGACGTTGTATTGTCAACACATTGCCTAGGCTACAAGCAGAAATTTTGACCACTTCTGGTAATGTTATACGGTCAGACCCCGCATTAAATGATCTACTTGTTGCAAATACCCATCAGTATCAACCCTCAAAATACCGTCTGGAAAGACGCGGTAATGGTGTTGGGAATGGTATTGACATCCAGCAATCCTCATCAGGTATGCTATTTTCAACATTCCTCGGGCAGGGCGCCTGGTTCAGACACGCTATCGACATAGAAGATAAGAAATTCTCCAAATCGGAGATTGACGATCACTACCTCGCCCTTTCTAGAGACCTGCCCCTAAACATGCGAGAGAACAACGGTTCCCACTGGGCCTGGACGAATCGACCAACCGTTTTGACGAGCGACATGCATAGGGGTTATGTTGTAGCAGACGGGTGGGATGAGATTCACTTCACAAGAGGTGCCAGAATAACGGTGGACAATAACGGACCAAAATTGAGATTGATTACGTTCGATGAAGAGATATACAAAAGGGTCTCAAATCTACGAGTTTGAATTCAAATCAATTCACATTCAAAGTATTTGATTCAAAAACAACTTCGTCCTCTCATGTTTTGGGTTTGTGAAAAATTCTGCAGGAGGGGCCTCTTCAATGAGGTGTCCCTCATCAAACAGGATACATCTGTCACCTACCTCTTTTGCAAAACCCATCTCATGGGTGACAACAATCATTGTGATGTCCCTGCCTGCCAGATCCTTCATCACATCTAGGACCTCTTTGATCATCTCTGGATCGAGTGCGCTAGTTGGTTCGTCAAATAGCATAATCTTGGGGTCCATAGCAAGTGCCCTGGCAATAGCAACCCTCTGTTGTTGTCCACCGGAAAGGCCGCTCGGATATTTGTAAGCTTGCTCAGGTATGCCGACCCGCTCCAGAAGTTCCATAGCTTTACGCTCCGCATCTCTTTTACTCATACGATTGACTTTCATTGGCGCCAACGTAATGTTTTCCATGATGGTCAGATGTGGGAAAAGTTCGAATTGTTGGAACACGAAACCAACCTCAGATCTTATGTGTTTCAAATCGGCGACGCTGGTTTCCTCATCGACTGTTATGCCATCTACGACAATCGTTCCTCCACTGTGAGGTTGAAGGCGATTCAGGGTCCTAATAAAAGTCGATTTTCCGGACCCTGAAGGCCCAAGTATGACGATTATCTCTCCTTTCTTCACAGTTATGTCTATTCCCTTCAGGGCCCAGAAATCCCCGAAATTCACCTTTACACCCTTCGTATCAATTATCACTTCTTCACTCATGTCATCTCTCCTCCAGTTGTTGATTTTAGACCTAGGTTTTTCTCTATGCCCAAGGATATTCGAGAAAGGTAAAACGCAATGATCCAGAATACAAACGCTGCCAAATAGAGGGGTTCCATGATATCAAGTGCAAACTCTAAGTCTGTGGTTGGAAGGTCTTTGGCTATTTTGAAGAAATCGAAGATCCCTATTATGAAAATCAACGTCGTATCCTTCCAGAGCCCGATGAGTAAGCTGACCAAGGAAGGGAGGGTGGTTCTCACAGCATTTGGTAGGATCACGGTTGTTTTTATTTGATTGGGGTTCATTCCCAAGGCTGTAGCAGCCTCTATTTGGCCGCTGTTGATGGACTGTATGCCGCCCCTAAGAATCTCCGCTGTGTAACATCCTCCAAAGAATGCGAACATGAAGAGAGTGCGCATAATCGAATCTGCGTCTGAGAAGGGAACTATGACATCTTCAAGTAGATATTTCGCAAAATACAGCCAAGCCACCATGGGACCTGCTCTGACGATCTCAATAAGCATGGTTGATGGCCATTTGAATATAGGTAGGTTGCTCTGTCTTCCGAAGGCCAATACGACTCCGATGCCCAGCCCCAGAACACCTCCGGCCGTCGCAAGTACCAAATTAACGAACAAACCGCCCCAAAGGGCTGGTTCTATGCCCTCTTCCATCAGACCACGCTCCACAACACTGTCTGGCGGATTCATAACGAATAGGGAAAAGAAGAACGTGAAAATACCGAGGATTGCAGTCAATTTCTTCAGTTTGTTTATCTGAAACTCTTCAGATCTCTCACAATACCACCTTGATACCATGAATGCAACAAGTCCCAACACTGAACATCCACAGATTTTGACGATTGGCCAGAAAGGTTCGTAATTTTGATTCTCCGGGTACCATGCGAAAGATATCAAAATTAATGTCAGGGTGGTGTAATACAACCCGAAGCGCCTAGCACTGATTCCCGATGTGCCATATGCAATGCATATGGTCGAGGTCAGCACGAACAACGAAGACCATAATCTCCACATCTGATTAGTTTGTCCTTCGACTGCCATGAAGAAGTTCATCTCATGTCCAGCGAACAATTGAACTCGACTCGCCCAGACAACTCCCCACCTCGCCTCGATAAGGATGAACTCCAGAAGCCAATGGCAAAGGAACATGATAGACGAAGCTGCGATTATTCCGAGTAAGGCATTGAAAGTTGATTTGAAAATTGTGCCTTTGAGTACTGAAATCAAGATGCACCAGGATAACAAAAACATGGCAAATCCTGCTGCGATAGAGAACAACAAGCCAGTGGGCGCTATCCCACCGTAAATGGCAATCTCATCATTCACTGCAACTATTCCTGCAAGGATAGAAAGTGACAGGCATGCGATCGAGGTTGTTTTATTCAGAACCTCGTGTTTTGAGATTCTCTTCAGGGGTTTGCCTGAGACAAATTGTTCCCATTGGTTGACCCTTTGAATGAAACTCGGAGTATTTCGTTCTGAGCTCATCATATTTTCACCTTCGTGACTCTCGCGTTGTAGATATTCATGATGACGGAAATCGTCAAACTGCCGATCTGATAAATCACAAGCAATAATATGAACAGAGGGATTAATTTGCCGACATTGTTCATCATGACAAGAGTGATGTAGAATATATCGCTATAGGCCACTATGATGGCCAGACTGGAATTCTTCCATACATTCATGTATTGACTGTTCAATAAGGGCACCATACTCCTAAGAGCTTGTGGAAGGATTACGAGTCTCAGACGTTGGAATGGGCTAAGGCCAAGGGAGATCGCTGCCTCAACTTGCCCCCTTGGCAGGGATTGGATGCTCCCTCGGACGATCTCGGCAACTATCGAGGCTGTGAATAGGGTTAATGACAAAACGAGGGCGACGAATGGGCTGGTAATTTTGAAACCTGTTCCACCCTCAATATACCACATTCCTGTGCTCGTCTCATTTGGTTTAACCAACTCTGGGACGCTGAAATCACCTGTAAAGAAGACGGCAGCACTTACTAGTATCGCGAGCCCCCAGAAGGATATACGGCGTATTACCCCCTCATTGGAATCGTCAACACCGTCTCTATCGGCGTACCAAGTATAGATCCTCGCACTCATCAGTATACACAATGATATGACTGTGTTCACTGTATCGATGCCGGGTATCCAGTGTCCTTGTTTGCTAATGTAAAACAAATCGAGTACGAAGAACTCATCCCCAAAAGCAGGTAGTGCCTCTCTAAGTTGTACAGCGACGAAGAAGAGTAGTATTGCTAGGGGGATGTTTCTGAAAAATTCCACATAGCCCGTGGCTAGGCCGGATGCAAGCTTGTTGTTGGATAGCCTTGTGACTCCGACAAATATTCCCAACAGAGTGCAGAGGACTATTGCAACGAGCGTTGCCCTTACTGAGTTGATTATACCCGCCCTGTAAAATGTCCAACGACTATCTTCTGTTGGATTGATTTGCCAAGGCCAATTATTGAGCGGGAAGCCTCCTATATCCTCCATAAAATCATATGACAGGGCCCAATTTTGATCAGTTTTGATCAGGTACATTACCCTGAGCACCAGGAATAGTATGAACGGAGCGGCAAACATGAAAATCGTGGCTGAGAATTTTTTATCCTGGGTTGATGGCTTGGACCTCTCCAGTGATAGGTCCCATGATGAGTAAAGTCCCATGAATAATGTGAGCAAACAAGCGAATAGAATAGTTCTCGATATTAGCTCATAGAATGAGTAGGAAAATGCAGGTAGGAAAATAGGAATCAGCAGCGTGGTCAGGTAAATCGAGACAACGACGAGAGTAGCGATGTATCCTTTCCAATTCTGCCTGATTATGCTGATGCAGTCTAACGGTGATTTTGAAATGGCTACGATGGTCTCGATGATCTCTTGGCAATCGTCAAAAATCAGTATCGTACACGAAGTTATGACTCCAAACAAAAACAGCCATTTCTGGATACTAGGTGTGATTTCAACTGCCTCTACAATCAATAACAAGAAGAGGAAACCGATAAGGCCGACTATAATCGTGGGATAGCCTCTCCAGTCAGAGGGGGAAGAAAGCAGGTTTCTGTGTTCGTTAGTCGCGAGAATGAACAACAACAAGAAGATGCCGCCGACCACTTTGAAAGTGAAATCAAGTGGGTAATATGAGTTGTTTATTTGAATTCCCAGCGGAGTTACGACGCTGACCCCTATTTCCCCGATTATGTCAGCAGACAGAGTGAAGAATTTGTCTAGGTATAAGTAAAATAAATAGGACCCGATTATTATTAGTGCATATTTTGGAAGGTCCTCTTTCGTGAAGAGGATTCTTTTTGGATTGTTAGTTACCACTTACATGCCTCTCGATAATTTATTAGGGCCCGGGGAGGCAAACGCCCCCCCGGGATTTTGCGTTTTGTCTAATCCTGGGTGCTAGTTCTCAGCGCATTGCTGGAGCATACTGCAGGCCGCCCTCGGATACAAGGGCGTTCTGCGTGCCCTCACGAGGCAGGACACAATTTGTCATGGCGCTCGAACCGCTGTGGCCGTCATAGTCGCCATCACAGAATGAGTTATCATATGCTTCACCATAGTTTCCTACTGCTGAAAGAACATTTTGGAACCAAGTGTCGACGAGTGGGTTGTCGTCGGTTCCCAGACCGAGACGACTGTTCAGCAGTCTGTTGACAGCTGGGTCGCTCATGTCAGCGGAGTCATAGTTCCCTGAGTGGATGCCCATTTCTTCAGCGGTTACCATTGCGAACCATACCCACTGTACGACTTCTTTCCATTGGGTGTCCATGTCTCTGACAGCGGCCGCCAGAGGCTCTTTCGAAAGGAGTTCTGGAGCAATCCACAGATCCCATGAAGAGGCGTCTACGTTTTCGATTCCACCGTTCTCCAACTGCCACTTGTACGCTGCCATGGCGGAACCGTCGCCTGTGTAGGCATCGCATTCATCGCCTGTGAAGGCTGCTCGGGCAGCCGTTGCATCGTCAGCAACGTAGGTAGTCGGAGCAGGTCCCGTGCCACTCCATGTAGTGATGTAATCCTGTACGTTGCCCTCGGTAGTTGTTCCGGTTGCTACACAGATTACTGCCCCTGATAGGCCGTTGATTGAGTTGCCTGCGTCAGCCTTCGAAATGGATTCGCCCTTGACCAGGATCGACTGGCCGTCGAAGAAGTTGACTCCGGCGAAGTCTGCATTCAAGTCTGCGTCCCTGGAGGTCGTCCAAGTTGTCGTCCTGATTAGAACGTCTATCTCGCCGTCTCTGAGTAGGTTGAATCTCTCAGAGCCGCTTGCGTAGACATAGTTTATGTCTTCGCTTGGGTCCAAGCCGATAGCGGCAGCCACTGCTTTGCAGTATTCTATGTCAAGGCCTTGGTATTCGGAGTTGTCATCGGCCCTGTAGCCCATGCCCCATTGCTCGGTTTTTACACCGCAGTTCATGGAGCCGCGCGCGATAATCTCATCCAAGGTGCTCACTGGAGTCCCAGCCTCTAGTCCTCGGGCGTATCCGTCCGCATCGGCCTGATCTACATCGTCTTGTGTGACGTCAGATCCGGTACAACCCGCAAGGGCCGCAGTCATCATTAACAGCATCATTGTTACAGCGATATGTCGTTGCATCGGTCTTTTTAGAACTGGTACCATATATAGAGATTCGTCCAGATGTTAGAATTTATCCGATTTAGTGGACGAGAATGGGTATGTTTTTCCAGTTTGGGTTGGGCGGCGGGGCGGACAAGCCGCCCCGCCAATCCCGG
>TARA_B100000674_G_scaffold57015_1_pt1 | contig 29723 bp, 30 predicted proteins | sample TARA_B100000674 | Tara Oceans TARA_B100000674 (sample SAMEA2622759) | marine metagenome | biome: marine biome (ENVO:00000447); feature: surface water layer (ENVO:00002042); material: "saline water (ENVO:00002010), including plankton (ENVO:xxxxxxxx)" | depth 5 m | reverse complement strand
TGGAAAGAAGACACGTCTAATTTATTGTCAGAATTTAAAAATAGGGTAGAGGCAATTTCAGAATTTTCTTCCGCAAATATTGAAAAAGAATTTAAATCGTACTTAGAAGAAAAAGAGTTAAGAATGGGTAACTTATTACCCGCATTTAGAGTTTCTTTAACGGGACTTGGGGTAGGACCTTCTCTTTTTGATATTGCAGCACTCATAGGAAAAGAAGAAACAATTAAAAGAATGAAAACTGCTTTAGAAAAAATAAACTAATGGGATTAATTACTGTAGAAGGAATTAGAGTTTTTGCGCATCATGGACACTTGCCAGAAGAAGGCATATTGGGAGGTCATTTTATTGTGAATGTTTGGGTTAGTGCAGACACATCTGAAGTAGAAACATCAGATGATTTAAACGACACAGTAGATTATGTAAAAATTATTGAAATTGTAAAGGATCAAATGGCAATCAGAGCAGATATGATTGAAGTTCCAGCAAAAAGAATTGTTGATGCAATCTTACTTTTAAATAAAGTGCAAAAAGTAAAAGTGGAGTTAGAAAAAATTCAACCACCAATTGACGCAACATTTGATAAAATCTCTGTTACTACCGAAGGAGTGAATTAAGACAAATATTTAGCAATATTTACTTTTTCAGAAATTATGGAATGTAATTTTTCTGGTGAAACCCTCTCTTGATTCATAGAATCTCTGTCACGTAAAGTTACGGTATTGTCTTCTAAAGTTTGATGGTCCACTGTAATACAGAACGGTGTTCCAATGGCATCTTGTCTTCTATATCTTTTTCCGATAGAATCTTTTTCTTCATATTGACAATTAAAGTCTGTTTGAAGAGACTTCATGATTGTTCTTGCTTTTTCCGGCATTCCATCCTTTTTTGTGAGTGGCAGGATGGCAGCTTTTATAGGAGCTAAAACAGGTGGTATTTTAAGGACGACTCTACCTTCTCCATTTTCTAATTCCTCTTCTCTGAAAGAATGACTCAAAACAGTAAGGAACATCCTGTCAAGCCCAATAGAAGTTTCTACAACATAAGGTACATAGCTTTCATTTATTTCGGGATCAAAATACTGTATTTTCCTTCCAGAAAATTCTTGGTGTGCTTTTAAATCAAAATCAGTTCTAGAGTGAATTCCCTCCAATTCTTTAAACCCAAAAGGAAATTTAAATTCTATATCGGTAGCAGCATTTGCATAATGTGCTAAGGTTTCATGATCATGAAAACGATAATTTTCTTCACCCATCCCTAAGGATTGGTGCCATTTTATTCTGAATTCTTTCCAATATTCGTACCATTTCATTTCTTCACCAGGACGAACAAAAAACTGCATTTCCATTTGTTCAAATTCTCTCATTCGGAAAATAAATTGACGAGCAACAATTTCATTTCTAAAGGCCTTACCAATTTGTGCAATTCCGAAAGGAATTTTCATTCTTGCAGTTTTTTGTACATTTAAGAAGTTAACAAAAATACCCTGTGCAGTTTCGGGTCTTAAATATAAATCAGAGGAAGTGTCTACGGTCGATCCTATTTGTGTTTTAAACATTAAATTAAACTGACGTACATCTGTCCAGTTGTTTGTTCCAGAAACAGGACATTTTATATCTAATTCTTCAATTAAAGATTTTACAGCTTCTAAATTTCCAGAAGAAAGAGAAGAGTTCAACTTTTCATTGATTTTATCAATTTTTTTCTGTCTTTCTAAAACCCTTCCATTCGTGGAAACAAACTCTTCTCTATTAAAGTCGTCTCCAAAACGCTTAGCAGCTTTCATACAATCTTTTTCAATTTTAGCTTCAATTTTAGCAATATGATCTTCAATTAGAACATCTGCTCTATATCTTTTTTTAGAATCTTTATTATCAATTAAAGGATCATTAAAAGCGTCCACATGGCCAGAAGCTTTCCAAGTAGTAGGATGCATAAAAATTGCAGAATCTAATCCTACAATATTTTCATGCATATTAACCATAGATTTCCACCAATAGTTTTTTATGTTATTTTTTAACTCTACCCCAAACGGACCATAATCGTAAGCCGCCGCTAATCCATCATAAATTTCTGAGGATTGAAATATATAACCATACTCTTTAGCATGGGATACAACTTTTTTAAAGATGTCTTCATAATTTGCCATAGAGCAAAAATAGTAAATCAAAATATTATTTATGTAGATTTGCTGTATGATTCAATTAGAAGATAAAATAATTTCTTTAGATATATTTGAAAAACATTTTGTTTGTGACTTGAACGCCTGTAAAGGAGCTTGTTGTGTAGAGGGAGATTCAGGAGCTCCACTGTTAGAAGAAGAACAAGCAATACTTCAAAAAATTTATGACAAGGTAAAGCCTTATATGCGTAAAGAAGGTGTTGATGTAGTGGAAAAGGAGGGAGTTGCAGTAATTGATTCAGATGGAGATCTAACTACAAACCTTGTAAACAACAAAGAGTGCTCTTTTGTTATATATGAAAACGGAATCGCTAAATGTTCTGTAGAAAAAGCGCATAATGAAGGAGTCATAAACTTTAGAAAACCTATTTCGTGTCATTTGTTTCCAATTAGAATAAAAGAATATCGAGACTTTGAAGCAATTAACTATGAAAAAATTAAAATTTGTAAACCAGCGTGTGAGTGTGGAAGTAAATTAAAAATACCTTTGTTTGTTTTTCTGAAAGAGCCTCTGATTAGAAAATATGGAGAAGCTTGGTATGAGGAGCTTTTAAAGGTTAATTCTTTATTAAAAAATCAGGATAATTAAATTATTTTTTTATATTTGGTGGCGATAGGTAAAGCTGAAAACCTTAATAGTAAGCAAAATTAAAAAAACTAAATATGGAATGGTACTTAAAAGTAATGAAAGAAAATTACTCAAATTTTAACGGCAGAGCTAGAAGAAAAGAATACTGGATGTTTGTGTTGATATATGTCATAATTTTAATTGTCGCTATGTTTCTGGACAACGCGCTAGGTCTAGACTTTACCTTAGACACTGGATACGGAGAGATATCTTATGGATATGGATGGTTATATGTTTTAACAGCATTAATACACCTTGTTCCAACATTAGCGGTAACTGTAAGAAGACTTCATGATGTAGGTAAAAGCGGATGGTTTTACTTTATTGTACTAATACCACTTGTTGGACCTATTTGGTTATTGGTATTACATTGTACAGAAGGAGCTGCTGAAGAAAATATATATGGCCCCTCTCCAAAAAGCGCTTAGAATTTTTTTAATATTTACATATTAAAATGTTAAACCCGAGAACTCTCGGGTTTTTTTATTTTAGATATTTTCGATCAACGTAAAATGTCCCAAAAGGAAAAATTGAGCATATTAAAATTACAAATAAATCTCTAAAGCTCCAATCTTCAATAGAATTCAAAAAAACAGCGAGAACTACATATCCAAAAAATAAAACCCCATGGGGCATTCCAAGTAATTTCACCCATTTTTCATCTCCACCCCAATATTTAATAGGAACAGCTATAAAAAGAAGGAGTATGTAAGATACTCCCTCTAAAAATGCAACAATTCTAAAAATATTTTTCATTATTTAAACGCGTTTTCTCCAGTTATATCTAGTCCAGTAATCAATAAGTGTATATCATGTGTCCCTTCATATGTAATAACAGATTCTAAATTCATCATATGTCTCATAATAGAATACTCTCCGGTAATTCCCATGCCTCCTAAAACTTGTCTTGCCTCTCTAGCAATATTTAGCGCCATTTCTACATTATTTCTTTTACACATAGAAATTTGTGCAGAAGTTGCTCTACCCTCGTTTCTTAATACCCCTAATCTCCAGGTTAAAAACTGAGCCTTAGTAATTTCGGTAATCATTTCTGCCAATTTTTTTTGTTGTAATTGAAAAGAGGCAATAGGTTTTCCAAACTGAATTCTTTCTTTAGAATATCTTAATGCGGTATCGTAACAGTCCATTGCGGTACCTATAGTTCCCCACGCAATACCATATCTAGCAGAATCTAAACATCCCAGAGGAGCTCCTAAACCATCTTTATTTGGCAAAACATTGTCTTTAGGAATTTTTACATTATCAAAAACTAACTCTCCAGTAGAGGAAGCTCTTAAGCTCCATTTGCCATGAGTCTCAGGAGTAGAAAACCCTTCCATTCCTCTTTCAACTAAAATTCCCTTTATTCTTCCTTCTTCATTTTTTGCCCATACAACAGCAATGTCTGCAATAGGTGCGTTTGAAATCCACATCTTAGCACCGTTTAAAAGATAATGATCTCCCATATCTTTTAAATTGGTTACCATTCCCCCTGGGTTTGACCCATGATCAGGTTCTGTTAACCCAAAACAACCAATAAATTCTCCAGTTGCAAGCTTAGGTAAAAATTTTATTTTTTGTTCTTCACTACCATATTTCCAAATTGGATACATTACTAAAGATGATTGAACAGATGATGTAGAACGAATCCCACTATCACCTCTTTCTAATTCTTGCATAATTAATCCGTAAGAAATTTGATCTAATCCAGCCCCTCCATATTCTACGGGAATATATGGTCCGAAACCACCGATCTCACCCAATCCTTTTACAATTTGTTTTGGGAATTCTGCCTTTTGGCAAGCGTCTTCAATTATTGGAGAGACTTCTCTTTTTACCCATTCCCTTGCAGCGTCTCTAACTAACTTGTGCTCTTCTGTTAGTAATTCATCTAACAAAAAATAATCAGGAGCTTGATATAAATCTTGTGACATAATTTTTTTTTTAAAATTTTACCACTGCAAAAGTATTGAATAATCTCTTATCAGTATCTTTGTTACTCAATTTTTTATAATGAATACTGTTCAACTAAGTTACCAATCTAATAATTTATGTTTTGTTTTACTTACAATTTCATTTTACATTATAGGTCTACTATACGCTTTTCATTATAAATATTCTAAAGAATTTGTTTTAAGTTCTTTTGGACAGAGGTTTGCAAATCAATATTTAAGAGATGACAATGTGTTTAAAAGAAGGGTAAATATACTCTTTACAATTTTAATGATTTTAAATATATCTTTTTTTATTTCTAGCTTAATATCACCAGCAAATTTAACCTTGAGATTACTCATAAAGACTATCTTTTATACAAGTTTGTATTATTTTGCAAAGTTCATTTGTATTAGGTTTGTTGGAGTTTTATTAAAAATGAAGCAAATAGGTTCATTAGCATTGTTTTTTACTAATTTATATGATAAAGTATTTGCTTTGTTTGCGTTTCCATTATTAGTTTTATTTCATTTTTATTACACAGATATAAAAGAAGAGTCCTCAATTTTACTATTTAGTGTTTTATCCCTGTTTTTTGTTTTAAAAATTTACTGGAAACTTAAAATTGGAATAAAATCTTTCGGCCTTCCAAGGTTTTATTTATTTATGTATATTTGCCTTCTTGAGTTTTTTCCTCTTGTACTAGTGTACAGAGGGATTGTTTTTGCGTAAAAAGAAAAAGAATATGACCATAGACAGACAGAAAAAGGTAAAATCGATTCTAATTTCACAGCCAGAACCAGAAAACAAGACCCCTTATCATTCTCTAGCTGAAAAGCACAAATTAAAACTTCATTATCGTTCATTTGTCCAAGTTGATGAGTTAACGACAATGGAATTTAGAGAACAAAGAATCTCGTTATTAAACCATGATGCAGTTATATTTACCTCTAAAAACTCAATGGATCATTATTTTGGAATGATGGAAAAACTGAGGTTAAGAATACCAGACCATACTAAGTATTTTTGTGTTTCGGAAGCTATTGCTCATTATCTGCAAAACTTTATTGTGTACAGAAAGAGAAAAGTATTTACTGGTGAAAGAACATTTGCAAGTTTACTTCCATTAATGCAAAAGCATAAAGAAAGTAAATTTCTTCTTCCTTGCTCTGACTTATTAAAAGGTCAAACCAATAAAACAATGGAAGAAAGTGGTTTAGATTACACAAAAGCTGTAATGTATAAGGTTGTCGCAGCTGATTTGTCAGATTTATCTGATGTAAAATATGATGTCTTGGTGTTTTTCTCTCCTACGGGAATTACCTCTTTATACGAAAACTTTCCAGATTTTGTACAGGAAGCTACTAGAATTGCGGCTTTTGGGCCAACTACGATTAATGCTGTTAAAAATAATGATTTAATAGCGGATATTGAGGTTCCAAATAAGAAGTTTCCATCTATGTCTATGGCGTTAGATGATTATATTACAAAAGCAAACAAAAGAAAAAGACCAAAAAAGTAAAAAATAAAGAGTTTTTAATTACCCCCTTTTTATTTTCATAATGTACAAGTTTTCAAAAAAAGAGAGATTGTGTTCTACTTCAGACATTGCAAGATTATTTGAAGAAAATAATTATTTTATACATGATAAAATCAAGGTATATTGGAATTTTATTCTGTCTGAAGAAAATAACATTGAGGTGTTATTCTCTGTACCCAAGAGAATAACTCCAAAGGCTGTAAATAGAAATAAAATAAAAAGATTAATTAAAGAATCTTTCAGGAAAAATAAAAATTTAATAAAAAATAAAAATACGCTTCACTTAGGTTTCGTATACCTATCTCCAGAAATTCCAAATTTTAACTCGTTAGAAGAAAAAATAAAAGTAATTTTACAACGTTTAAATAATCAATTATGAAAAAGATATTTTCATTTTTGTTTGTTTTAGTTATCTTGATTTATCAAAAAGTAATATCTCCAATATTACCTTCTACATGTAGATTTACACCTACATGTTCGGAGTATGCTAAGCAAGTAATAATTAAACACGGCCCTTTTAAAGGATGTGTTTTAGCAATAAAAAGAATATCTAAATGTCACCCATGGGGAGGAAGCGGTGAAGATTTAGTACCATAAATGTAATTATGAAAAAACAAACTTTCAACTTTAGTAAAAAGATAGCAACGATAGTTGTTATAATGCTCTCGTTTATTCAAGTAAAAGCTCAATCAGATAGTTATTTTGAGACTTCCAAAAATTTAGAAATATTTACAGATTTATACAAGGAGTTAGATATGTTGTATGTGGACGATATAAACTCGGGAGATTTAATGAAAACGGCAATTAACGAAATGTTAAGTTCTTTAGATCCTTACACAACTTATATTCCAGAATCAGACATTGAAGATTATCGATTTATGACTACTGGTCAGTACGGAGGTATTGGAGCTATGATAACAAAAAGAAAGAATTTTGTATATATAAGCGAACCTTACGAGGGGTTCCCCGCTCAAAAAGCAGGCTTAATGGCAGGAGATAAGTTGTTAGAAATAAATGGAAAATCGGCTGAAAATAAAACTACAGAGGAAATTAGTTCAATTTTAAAAGGACAACCTAATACAGAAGTTTCTATTCTAATTGAAAGAAACGGCAAAAGTTTTGTCAAAAAATTCAACCGAGAAAAAATTACAGTTAAAAGCATCCCTTATCATGGAATATTAGATTATGGAGTTGGATATATTAAATTAAGGTCCTTTACTAGAAATTGTGCGAATGAAGTAAAAAACGCTTTGTTAAATTTAAAATCGCAACAAGATTTAAAAGGAATTATCTTAGACCTAAGATCTAACGGAGGAGGACTTCTAAATGAATCAATAGATATTGTCAATCTATTTGTAGACAAAGGAGAAGAAATAGTAACTACTAAAGGAAAGATTAAAGATTGGACAAAAAAATACAAGTCAACAAAATCTCCGATTGACAATAAAACCCCATTAGTTATATTGATTAATTCTACCTCTGCTTCGGCATCAGAAATTGTTTCAGGCTCTATCCAGGATTTAGATAGAGGAATTGTAATAGGACGAAAATCATTTGGTAAAGGATTGGTTCAACAAACTAGAAAATTGCCATATAATTCACAGTTAAAAGTAACCGTCGCAAAATACTATATTCCTAGCGGAAGATGTATTCAAGCTTTAGATTATTCAAATAGAAATGAAGATGGAAGTGTAGGGAAGGTTCCAGATTCCTTAATTTCAACCTTTAAAACAAGAAACGGAAGAGAGGTAAAAGATGGTGGAGGTATAAATCCAGATGTAGTTGTTAATAGTGACGATGTTTCAGACATTACAATTTCTTTAATGAACAAAAGGTTGATATTTGATTTTGCTACGGATTTCAGATATAAAAATGAATCAATAAATACAGTAGAAAAATTTGAAATTACAGATGAAATATATAGTGATTTTATTTCCTTCTTATTAGATAAAGATTATGAGTATTCAACCGCAACAGAAGACGCATTAGGTATTTTTAAAGAAATCACCGAAGAGGAAGGTACGTTTGAATTGTTGGAGACAGAATTATCTATACTTTTAGAAAAGGTGAAATCTAATAAGAATTATGATTTGATAAACAATAAGGAAGAGGTGAAAAAATACTTAGCAGAAGAGATAATTAGTAGATACTATTTTCAAGAAGGTAGAATAAAAGAAAGATTAAAATACGATAAAGATATAGAAGAAGCTTTAAGATTACTCGAAAATCTACAAGAATATTATTCTATCTTAGGTTTTGATGAATAAATCTTTACTATCTAATATTAAGAATACGCTTTTAGTTTTATTAGCTTTGAGCATTTCTTTATCTGTGGTAGCCTCTAATATTATACTAATAATGTTATTAATCATTATTATATTAGAGGGAGATTTTTCTAACAAAATAAAAAAAATAATATCAAGTAATTGGATGATTTCTATCATTTCTCTGTTGTTGTTATATTATTTATATTGGATTTTTTTTGGTAAATTTACAGACACAAATTGGATATTAAAAAGAGTTTCTTTATTGTGGTTATTGCCAGCGTTTTACAGCACCAATTTCACTAATAAAACCATACAGAAATCAGTATTTTCGTTTTTTGTCTCTATGTTTATTTCTTCAGTTATTGCTATTTCTGAAAATTGTGGTATTTTAAATATAAATGGTGAAAATTGGACTAATTCTGCATTTTTAAAATATACAGAACATAATATTTTTCTGGCTTCTTCAACTCTAATTTTAATTTATTCTTATTATAAGATAAGTATAACTCCTCCAATAAAAATCGTATTTCTAATATTTCTTCTAGTTTATTTGATTTCTCTTTTTACAGAAGCTGGGAAATCAGGACAGTTAGTCTTTATTTTATTGTTGACGATTTTTATATTTATTCAGCTTAGAAAGAGTGTAAAGCATTTAGTTCTGACTTTAAGTTTATTTTTTCTAGCGGTGTTTATGATATACAACAGTTCAGAAATGATACAAAAAAGATTTACACACGTGATAAGCAGTTTTTTAACCAAACAGCCCACTTCTCGTTACCTTTTATTTACACATTCCTTAGAAATAATTAAAAAGCAACCAATAATTGGTTATGGGGCTGGTAGTTTCACAGATATATTTAGAAAAATTGACAAAGAGACAGAAAAGATAGTAAGACATAATCATAAAACACCTCACAATAACTATTTTTATGTTTGGATAGAACTTGGAATACTTGGATTGATAATCTTACTTTCTATTTTTTACTTTCAGATTCGAGAATTGATAAAATTAAAAGATGGGTTCGTAAGAATTTTGTTACCGATAATGTATTTGGTAATTATGTTTACAGATAGTTACTTATTTATACATAATACATTGGTTTTATATATATTTTTATCTATAATGGTAGTTAATTATCAATATAAACCCTCTTAATCCTTCTGTTTAGGGAAGAATATATCTCATATGGAATAGTACCAATTTTTTCTGAAAGTGATAAGATTGTGTTTTTTGGTCCAAAGATTACTACTTCATCCCCTTCTTTACAATCAACCTTGCTAGTATCTATCATTAAACTATCCATACAAATATTCCCAATAATTGGACACTCGACTTCTTTTATAATCACACTGCCAACGCTATTTCCTAATTTTCTGTTTAACCCATCAGCGTAGCCAACAGGTACCACAGATATATTCATTGTTTTTTTTGCAATAAAATCTGATGAATATCCAACGCCCTCCCCCTTTTTAATATTCCTATTTTGACTTATAACTGATTTCAATTTACTGATTTGTTGAAGGTTCGTATTTTTGTAACTACCATATAAAGAAATACCTAATCTGACCATGTTCATCTGGCTTTCTGGAAAGTTCATAAAACCATTTGAATTTAGAATATGTCTTTCTATTTTTTTATTTAATTTTTCTTCTAGAGTTTTTGAGAGAGCATTAAATAGATTAATCTGCTTTTTACTAACATCTAGTTTAGTAGTGTCACCAGCGGATGATAAGTGAGAACAAATAGATTTTACCTTTAGATTTGAATTATTTTTTAATTTATTAACTACAAAACTTATGTCTTTTTTATCAAAACCATAGCGATTCATTCCGGTATTAAACTTTAAATGAATATTTACATCTTTACCTTTTGAAATATAAAAATCTAACAATCTACAATTATGAATAACAACTTCTAAATTATACTTAACAATTTCATTGAAGCTTTTCCATCCTGGATTTGCAACTATTATTTTTGATCTTATTCCTGAATCTCTTAACCTTATTCCTTCTTCAAAATCTGCAACCCATAATGCATATACACCTAATTGCTCCAGTTTTTTTGATATTTCAATGTCTCCATGTCCATATCCAAAGGCTTTTACAACAGCAATTATTTTACAGTTCTCTTTTAGTTTTGATGATAGAAAGTTAAAGTTATTTTCTAATTTTCTTAAGTCTATCTCAAGTATTGTTTCGTGAAAATTATGCATATTTTATGTTTTTATTAAAACACTGTCTACATAATGGTTTATAATTATTCTTTTCACCTAAAGAAACAAGATTTTTATTGTCAGAAGTACGAAAAGAATGATTTGCAATGTTTCCACAGTCTAAACAGATTGCATGCACCTTTGTAACGTGCTCCGAAATAGCAAGAAGTTTAGGGATATATCCAAATGGTTGACCCTGAAAATCCATATCTAAACCCGCTACAATTACTCTTATTCCAGAATTTGCCAATTTATTACAAGTTATACTCAGGTCATCTTTAAAAAATTGAGCCTCATCAATTCCAACAACATCTGTATTATCAATTTTTTCAATAATTTCATTAGAATCTCTTACAACAGTAGAGTTAACAAAGTTTTCATTATGAGAAACTACTTTTGTGTTATCGTATCTGGTATCAATTATAGGTTTAAAAATTTCAACTTTCAGTTTTGCAAAATTTGCTCTTTTCAATCTTCGTAATAATTCTTCTGTTTTTCCAGAAAACATAGATCCGCAAATTACTTCAATACTTCCACTTTTCATTGTTTGGTTTGTGCACGATTCCAAAAACATTTTTAAAGAATTTAATTTAAGATATTATCACAAAAATATAAAAATTTTACTTCATAATTTCTCAAATTTTCATGTAGTTTTGTAGAATGTCAAAATTATATATTATACCAACTCCAATTGGAAATCTAGAGGATATTACTCTAAGAGCAATACGTTATTTGAAAGAAGTGGGTTTAGTTTTGGCAGAAGATACCAGAACATCTAAAAAGTTGTTTTCACGATTTGAAATAGAAACACCGCTGTCTTCATATCATATGCATAATGAACACAAGGTTTTAACTAAATTTATAAATAGAATAAAAACAGGAGAAAAGATAGCATTAATCTCAGATGCTGGAACCCCAGGAATTTCAGACCCTGGATTTTTATTAGTGAGAGAATGTATAGCGCAAGAAATTGAAGTAGAGTGTTTGCCTGGACCAACAGCATTTGTTCCGGCATTAGTTAATTCAGGAATTCCTACAGAAAAATTTGTTTTTGAGGGATTCTTGCCAATAAAGAAAGGGAGACAAACAAGGCTAAAACTTTTGTCATTAGAAAACAGAACAATAATTCTTTATGAATCTCCTCATAGAATTGTAAAAACACTTTCTCAAATTTGTGAATATTTTGGCGAAGAAAGAAAGGTTTCTATTTCTAGAGAAATTTCTAAAATATACGAGGAAAACAATAGAGGTACCGCAATAGAACTAAGAACTTATTTTGAAAATAACAAACCAAAAGGAGAATTTGTAATTGTGATAGAAGGAAAAAGATGAACTTAGAAAGATTTATTCAAAAAAAACCATTTATAATTGCAGGACCTTGTAGCGCAGAGTCTGAAGACCAACTACTACAGATAGCTGAAGAAATAAAAGATATAACAAATGTGTTTAGAGCGGGTATTTGGAAACCAAGAACAAGTCCAAACACATTCGAAGGAGTAGGGGCAAAAGGATTGCGGTGGCTCCAAAATGTTAAACAATTAACTGGTTTAAAAACTATAACCGAGGTGGCTACGGCTAAGCATGTAGAATTGTGTTTAAAGGCAGAGGTGGACATGTTGTGGGTGGGGGCAAGAACAACTGTTAACCCCTTTTATGTCCAAGAAATTGCAGAAGCATTGAGAGGCACTAATATCCCTGTATTTGTAAAAAACCCTATTCATCCCGAACTTGCTTTGTGGGCTGGAGCCTTAGAAAGATTATACAAAAGTGGAGTAACAAAATTAGCGGCAATTCACAGGGGTTTTTTTACTTACGAATCTTCAGTGTTTCGAAATGAACCAAAATGGGAAATTCCTATTGAGTTAAAAAAAAATTTTTCGGAGCTACCAATAATATGTGACCCAAGTCATATAGCCGGAGAATCTTCATTAATATTTGAACTTTCTCAAATTGCAATGGACTTAGACATGAATGGATTAATGATTGAAACTCATCAATTTCCTAAGCAAGCTTGGAGCGACGCTCATCAACAAATATCTCCTAAAGAGTTAAAAGAGATTTTAAACAATTTAATTCTTAGAAAAAGAAGATTTGAAGATAATCATCTAAATATAGAGCTGAAGAACTTGAGAGGATTAATAGATGAACTTGATGAGCAAATGGTTGAGTTTTTAAACTCAAGAACTGATTTAGTAAAGAAGATTGCAGATTTTAAATTTAAAAATAACATAACTATTTTTCAATTAGAAAGATGGTATGAGATTTTAAAATTAAGAAAACAACAAGCAAATGTACTAGGATTAGATAATAAAATGATTATTGATATCTTTGAGGTGATTCATAAATATTCAATAATTACCCAAACTAAAATAATGAAGAAATAATATGGATATTAGATGGAACATACAAAAATCAGATCCTATTTTAGTTAAGAAACTTTCGGAGGAATTAGGCGTAAATGAGATTGTTGCGCATCTGTTAGTTTTAAGGGGAATCAACACATATGATGAGGCTAAGAAATTTTTTCGTCCCCAGATTTCAGATTTGCACGATCCCTTTTTAATGAAGGGGATGAATGAGGCGGTTGACCGGATTCAGTCTGCTCTTAAAAATGACGAAAAAATTTTAATATATGGGGATTATGATGTAGATGGAACGACTTCTGTAGCAATGATGTATGATTTTCTGAACAGATTTACTAAAAATGTAGGATATTATATTCCTGATAGATATGAGGAAGGTTATGGAATTTCATTTAAAGGCATTGATTATGCTCAACATGAAGAGTTTTCTTTGATTATAGCTCTAGATTGTGGAATTAGAGCGGTAAAACAAGTAGAATATGCCTCTAATAAAGATATTGATTTTATTATATGTGATCATCACACACCAGGCTTAAATATTCCTAGAGCAATCTCTGTATTAAACCCAAAGCAAAGTGATTGCAAATATCCATATAAAGAGCTTTCTGGATGTGGTGTTGGTTTTAAACTGATTCAAGCTATATGTAAAAGAAAAAAAATAGATTTTAATGAAATAGGCGAATATCTAGACTTATTAGCAGTAAGTATTGGAGCAGATATTGTAGAGGTTACAGGAGAAAATAGAGTTTTGGCATTTTATGGCATGAGAGTTATAAATCAATCCCCTAGAGCTGGTCTTAAAGCATTAATAGAAAGAAGTGGAAAAGCCGGAAAGTTGTCAATTAGAGATGTAATATTTGGAATTGCGCCAAGAATAAATGCGGCAGGAAGAATAGAACATGGAAAGAAAGCTGTAGAGATATTAATAGAAGAAGATATTGAAAAGGCAAAAATATTAGCAGATGCTATTGAAACTCATAATCAAGAGAGGAAGGAGTTAGACCAGAATATTACTAAGGAAGCCTTATTAATGATAGATGAGAAAAAAAAATCAACCGTTGTATATAGCTCTGATTGGCATAAAGGAGTTGTGGGGATAGTAGCTTCTAGACTTATTGAGAAACATTATAAACCAACAATCGTACTCTCTGAGAATGATCAAGAGTTAACTGGCTCGGCTCGATCTGTAAAAGGATTTGACTTATATGAAGCATTATTAAAATGTGAACATTTATTAGAAAAATTTGGTGGTCATAAATACGCTGCGGGACTTACAATAAAAAAACAAAATCTAGACTCCTTTATATCAGAGTTTGAAAAAGTTGTTTCTTCTTCTATTACTGAGGAACAACAGATAGCTGAAATAGAGGTAGACTTAGAAATAGACATTAATGAAATTACACCTAAATTATACAGGATAATAAAACAGTTCGCTCCATTTGGTCCAAAAAACAGAATTCCAAATTTTGTTAGTAGAAATGTAACTGATTCAGGAAAAGGAAAAAGAGTTGGAGAAGAAAAATCACACCTAAGATTAGTTTTAAACACCTCTACAAAACCTATAACTTCAATTGGATTTAGAATGGGAGAAGAATTGATAAAAACAGAAAATAATCAAGAATTTGACATATGTTATTCCGTTGATGAAAACACTTGGAGTGGTAGGACTTCTATGCAATTAAGATTAAAAGGAATAAAGCAATCAGTTAAAGTTTCTCCCAAGTAATTTGTTAATTATTACTAAAGCTTTATAAAGTTTTGTAAGTTTAGTTATTGTTTCAACAGAAGGATCCTCATCAGTACTTATTACTTTGTTAATTTTTTCAATTTCACTTTTGATAAAAGCTTGTTTTAAGCTTAATATGGCTTTTTCAATGGTAAGTTCTAAATTTTTGGTTTCGTCTCCAGTAAATATCTGATGAATGTCCTCCCATTTTTTACTAATTTCATGTTTTTTACTTACAAATGAAATAGATAATTGTTGAATTTCTGAGTTTTCATGATGAAAAAAATGGTTGATATTTATTTCTCTTTCTTCTAATATTTTTTGTTTGTATTCGTTCAGAATTTGTTTGTAAAAGCTATTTGAAAAAGTAATATTATCATTATAAAGCTCATCTATTATATATTTACTTACTTTAATTTTTTCATCTTCAAATTCCAACACTCTATTACCATAATTAAAGAGTAATCTCAATATTTCTTTTTCACAAACATCTAAAAGATTAATTTTTATAGAGTTTTTTTCAGTATCTGAATTTATTTTATTTTGTTGTGGTGTGTTAGAATGGACAAACATATCTTTCTTTTTAACTTGAAGAAATAGACCAACCTCTCTTAATAAATCTTGTTCAGATACATCTAATAAAGAGCTACTAACTTTACAATATTCTGATCTTAATAGTCTATCTGGAATAGAAGAAATTGAACGAGCAATATCTTTAATATATTTCACCCTTTTAGCAGGATCATTTTGGCTGTTTTTATTTAATAATTCAGATTTATATTGAATAAAATCTTTAGTGTTTTCATCCAAATAATTTGTAAAATCTTCTTGAGATAACTTCTTAGAATATGAATCAGGATCTTCTCCTTGAGGGAACATTACAACTTTAACATTCATACCTTCTTGTAAAATAAGGTCAATACTTTTGAACGAAGCTCTAACTCCAGCTTCATCACCATCAAATAATAATGTTATGTTTTTTGTTAATCTTCCAATTAGATTTATTTGATTAGTACTTAGAGCTGTTCCAGAGGCAGAAACAACATTTTCAACGCCCGCTTGATGCATAGAAATAACATCAGTATATCCCTCAACTATAAAACAATTATCTCTTTTACCAATTTCTGATTTTGCAAAATATAGACCATATAAAACTTTGCTTTTGTGATATATAGGATTTTCGGGAGAGTTCAAATATTTCGCTTTGTTTTTTGGGTCTAACGACCTCCCCCCAAATCCTAAAACCTTACCAGAATAATTATGAATTGGAAAAATCACTCTTTCTTTAAATCTGTCTGAACAACCTTTTTCATTAAAAAAAGAAAGCCCAGACTCTTCTAAAAATTCTTTTTGATATAAATTTTTGATAGCTAGTTTGCTGAAAGCGTCCTTTTGTTTAGGACTAAACCCCAGCTGAAACTTTTTGATGGTTTGGTTGGAAAATCCTCGATGTTTAAAATAACTTAATCCGATTTTTTTGCCTTCCTCTGTTTCCCAAAGTTGTTCTTGAAAAAATTTGTTTGCATAAGAACTAATTAGATAAATACCATCTCTTTTATTTTCTTTATCTATCTGTTCTGGAGTGAGTTCCTTTTCTTCAATCTCAATATTGTATTTTAAAGCAAGTTCTTTTAGAGCTTCTGGATAAGAAAGTCCTCCTATTTCCATTACAAAATTCACAGAGTTACCTCCTTTTCCACATCCAAAACATTTATAAATTCCTTTTGTCGGAGACACTGAAAATGAGGGGGTTTTTTCATTGTGAAAAGGGCAACATGCCCAATAATTAGTTCCTTTCTTTTTCAGATCTGGAAGATAAGAACCAACAACTTCTTCAATTCTACAGCTTTCAAATATTTTATCAATGGTTTCTTTAGGAATCATCTCTTTCTGTTTATTACATACACCACTAGATTTTGCAGAGCATCTCGATATTTGTTTTTTGGAAACTCAGATAAAATATCTAAAGCTTCTTTTTGATAGTTGATCATTACTTTTTCAGCATATTCTAATCCACCATTTTCAATTACTAATTTAATAATCTCAGCTATTTTTTTATCATCCTTATGGTGGTTTTTTACCGTGTTAATAATTTTATTTTTAGATCTAGAATCCACTTTATTAAGAGTGTATATTAGAGGTAAAGTCATTTTTTGTTCTCGTATATCAATTCCAGTTGGTTTTCCAATTAGAGAATTTTGGGTATAATCAAATAAATCGTCTTTTATCTGAAAAGCAATTCCTACTTTTTCTCCAAATAGTTTTAATTTTTTAATTTTATCTTGATCTTGATTCATTGAAGTTGCTCCACAAGAACAACAGCTAGAAATTAATACGGCTGTTTTTTTTCGGATAATGTCAAAATATATTTTTTCTTCAATATCTAATCTTCTTGCTTTTTCAATTTGTAAAAGCTCTCCTTCACTCATGTCCTTCACAGCAGAGCTTACAATTTTTAAAATATCATAATCCTCATTTTCTACAGATAAAAGCAGTCCTTTAGAAAGAAGGAAATCTCCGACTAAGACAGCAATCTTATTCTTCCAAAGTGCGTTTATTGAGAAGAATCCTCTTCTTAAATTTGCTTCATCTACAACATCATCATGAACTAGAGTAGCGGTGTGTAAAAGCTCAATTAAAGAAGCTGCTCTATAACTTTTCTCGTTTATTTCTCCAAACATTTTAGCGGTCAGAAAGACAAACATAGGCCTCATTTGTTTTCCTTTTCGTTTTATAATATAGTGCATTATCTTATCTAACAGAGGAACTTTGCTATGTAAAGAATTTTTAAACTTCTTTTCAAAAAGCTTCATTTCTTGTTTAATAGGATATTTTATTTCCGAAATTACACTCACTTTTATTAGGTTAAATAGATAAAGCGAAGATACAAATATTTAATTCTGAAAATTTAAGAAATTAAAATTGTTAAAAATTTTACTGCAGCTTATTTACTAACTGTCCACATGCCGCATCAATATCTTTACCTTTACTTCTTCTTAGATTTACAATGATATTTTTACTTTCTAAAAATTTGATAAAATTTTCTGTACTCTCTTCTGTGGATTTTTTAAAATTTAAACCATCCACTTTATTATATTCAATCAAATTTACTTTACAAGGAGAAATTTTACAAAACGTAGCTAATCTTCTAGCTGAATCTAAATCGTCATTTATACCTTTAAATAAAATATATTCATAAGTAATTCTAGTTTTAGTTTTTTCATAAAAGTAGCAGATAGACTCTTTTAAATCTCCTAAATTAATAGAATGATTAATTGGCATTATTTCTGATCTTACATCGTCTATCGCGGAGTGCAGTGAAATTGCTAGATTAAATTTTACTTCATCATCTGCGAGTTTCTTTATTTGTTTTGCAAGTCCAGCTGTAGAAACAGTAATTCTTTTTGGAGAAATACCCATTCCTTTTATAGAAGTAATTTTATTAATAGATTTTAACAGATTATTATAATTAAGTAATGGCTCTCCCATACCCATAAAAACAATATTTGTCAAAGGTCTTCCGTGATGCTTCTTAGATTCTTTATTGAGTATAAATACCTGATCAAATATTTCTGCATGTGTGAGATTCCTACTAAGCTTTAATGTTCCAGTAGCACAAAAAGTACAATTTAAACTACATCCTATTTGTGAAGAAACACATGCTGTAACTCTCTTTCTAGTTGGAATTAAAACCCCTTCAACAAGCTTGTTGTCCTGTAACTTCATACTGTATTTAATAGTTCCATCGTTTGATAAGAACTCTTGATCAATTACAGTAGATTTAAAATCAAAGGAATTTTTTAATAATTCTCGCAAGTCTTTTGATAATGAACTCATCTGATCAAATGAACTAGCTCCTTTCTTCCACAACCATTCATTCAATTGTTTTATCCTAAACTTTTGCAAATTATTATCAGAGAAAAATTGTTCTAATTCTTCTTGTGGAATATTTCTAATGTCTTTCCTCATATCTTCCGCAAAGATAGTAATTCAATTTCCTTACTTTTGTAAGATGAGATATTTATCTGCAAATTATATTTTTCCATTACATATAAACCCAATAAAAGAAGGGGTGATCGAAATAACTGAAAAAGGAGAAATAGTTAGTATATTTAAAAGTAGAACAAAAGCTCCTACAGGAAAAATAGAAATATTTGATGGGGTTTTGTGCCCTAGTTTTGTAAATGCACATTGTCATTTAGAACTTTCTCATCTGAAAGATCTTTTGCCAAAGAAAACAGGACTTCCTGATTTTATCTCTAAAGTGCCGGAGAAAAGAAATGTTGAAATGTCTGATATAAAAAAAGCAATGAAGGAAGCGGATACTTTAATGCAAAAAAATGGCATAATTGCTGTTGGGGACATTTCTAATACTAATCATTCTTTTGTTATAAAAGAAGAAAGCGAAATAGCATACCATACATTTGTTGAAATACTCTCTTTAGATAAGGATAAAGCAGAAGTAGTTTTTAATAAAGGCCTTGAGTTGTTAAAAAATTGTCCTAAACCAAACTCCATTGTTCCTCACGCCACTTATTCAGTTTCTCCAAAATTATTTTCATTATTAAAGGAAGAAAATAATGGTAAAATAGTTTCTATTCATAATCAGGAAACCAAATCTGAGGATGAATTATTTACAAATCAGAGTGGAGATTTGTATGAGTTCTTGAAAAAATTTGGATGGGAAAATCAAAGTGGAATTTCGGCCTTACAAACCTCTTTATTGCAAATGTCAAAAAAATCACAAATAATTTTAGTACATAATACATTTACTAGTCATCAAGATGTAAAGTGGACAAAAGAAAATAATTATTCTATTTATTGGTGCACTTGCCCTAAAGCGAATTTATGTATCGAAAATAGTTTGCCAGATTACTCAATTTTTGATCCGGAAAAACTTTGTATTGGCACAGATAGTTTAGCTTCCAATAGTACTCTTTCAATTTTAGAGGAACTGAAGGTTCTCAAAGAAAACACAGATTTTGATTTAAATACACTTTTAAAAATAGCATGTAAAAATGGAGCTGAGGCTTTGGGGTTTAAAGATTTAGGAACTTTTGAAACTGGAAAAACTCCAGGAGTAAATTTAATAAAGAACTTTCATGAAGTTAAAAGAATACTATAATTTTTTTATTCGATCGAGAAAGATTCAGAAGCATATTAATATGACATTAGCAGAGCAAGCTGAGAAAAATAATTAGTTTAGATCTAAAACTATAATATACGCGTTATTTTGTTATTGAATTTAACACAAAAGATATGAGGCAATTTTTAAATCTTCTTCAGTTGTAATTTTAAGATTTTTTTTATCACCTATGATAGTTTTGATCTCACCTTTATTATTTTCGAAAACCGAGGCGTCATCAGTAAATGTGTTAGAATATTCTTTGGAATAAGCCTCCTTTATTTCAGAACTTAAAAAACATTGAGGAGTTTGAACTTTAAACACATTATTCCTTTCTATATGTTTTGAATATTCTCCTTCTATCTTTCTAATAGAATCAGTAAGGGGAACAACAGGAATTACTCCAATTCCTTCTTCAACTTCTTTGACTAAAGTATTTATTAAATTTTTAGAAATTAGAGGACGAACCCCATCGTGTATTGCTACAACAGAATTGTTGTCTACTTTCTCTAATCCATTTTTCACAGATTGAAATCTAGTATTTCCTCCTTCAACAATTTTGTGTGATATTTTGAAACTATTTTCTAAACATAATTTATTCCAATATCCAATTTGTGAGTGTGGCAAAACTAAAATCCTCTCATCAAAATGTATAAAATTTTCAATAGCATGTATTAAAATTGGCTTGTTTTTCAGTAGTAAAAACTGTTTGGGAATTTTAGAATTCATTCTGACTCCTTTTCCTCCAGCAACAATTATGACTACTTTCTTCATGTTAAGGCAAGATTAACATTGCGTCTCCAAAGGTGTGGAATCTATATTTTTTCTTAATAGCTTCTTTGTACGCCTTCATTACTAACTCATAACCTCCAAATGAAGCGACATGCATTAATAATGTAGATTTTGGTAAATGAAAGTTTGATATCATACAATTCGCAACTTGAAAATCATAAGGAGGAAATATAAATTTATTAGTCCAACCCTTAAATGGAATAACCATATTATTTGTTGTGTTTGAACTTTCGACAGTTCTATTTACTGTTGTTCCCACAGCACAAATTTTCTTTTCTTTTTCTTTAGCTCTGTTTATAATATTAGAAGCTTCTCGCGATATATTTATTTCTTCTGAATCCATTTTATGTTTAGAGAGATCTTCAACGTCAATAGCTCTAAATGTTCCTAAACCAATATGCAGTGTAATTTCAGCAAGATTTATTCCTTTTATCTCCATTCTTTTCAAAAGCTGTTTACTAAAATGTAGGCCAGCGGTTGGAGCCGCAACTGATCCTTTTTCTTTTGCGTAGATAGTTTGATATCTATCATTATCATCTTCAGTAGGCTCTCTTTCAATAAATTTAGGTAGTGGTGTTTGCCCTAAAAAATCAAGAGTCTCTTGAAACTCTTCATGCGTTCCGTCAAATAGAAATCTTAGAGTTCTTCCTCTAGATGTTGTATTATCAATTACTTCGGCTATCAATTCATCGTTCTGTCCAAAATATAATTTATTTCCAATCCTAATTTTTCTTGCAGGATCAACAAGAACATCCCACAATCTATTATCTCTATTTAACTCTCTTAGAAGAAACACTTCAATTCTCGCTCCAGTTTTCTCCTTATTTCCATACATTCTTGCAGGAAATACCTTGGTATTGTTAAAAATCATAACATCTTCTTCATCAAAATACTGAAGTAAATCTTTAAATTTTTTATGTTCAATTTTTCCGGTGCTTTTATAAAGAACCATTAGATTTGATTCATCTCTTTGTTCGCTAGGATTCTGTGGAACTAATTTTTTCGGCAAATCAAAATTGAAGTGAGATAATTTATATTTCATTTATAAAGGATTTAAAAAATTTTACGCAAATATACAGCATCATAGTACGGAAGTCAAGCGATTAGTTATATTAGAATTTTTTCCTGAAAACAATCAATAGTATAGGCTTCGTCTAACTTAAAATTTCCAATCTGCTCTCTTCTTAAAGAAGTTAAGTAAGCTCCACAATTTAGCTTCTCTCCAAAATCGTGAGCTAAAGACCTTATATAAGTTCCTTTACTACAAGAAACTTTAAACTTTAATTTAGGAATATTTATATCAGTGATATCAAATTTTTCCACTTCTATTTTTCGAGCTTTAATTAGGACATTAGTTCCTTCTCTAGCGTGTTGATACAGTCTTTTACCTTCTCTTTTTAGAGCGGAAAAAATAGGTGGCTTCTGCATGATTTTTCCCTCAAATTTTTTACAAGTTTCCAGTATCAATTCCTCGTTAATATGTGATGTGTCAAACGTTTTATTCACATCAGTTTCCCTATCATAAGAAGGGGTAGTTGCACCTAAAGTTATTTCACCTGAATAAATTTTTTTTTGTTCTTGAACCTCCTCAATTCTTTTTGTGAGTTTTCCTGTGCAGATTATCAGCAACCCATCTGCTAATGGATCAAGAGTGCCAGCATGTCCTACTTTTATTTTTTTGAGATTGTTTGTGGTTTTAATGATGTTCCTTACTTTTTTAACAACGTCAAAAGAGGACCATCTAAGAGGCTTGTGAAAAAGGATTAATTGCCCTTCCAGAAAATCGGTTTTTGAGTTTATGTTAGTGTTGGCTTTAAGCATTAAAAAAGGAATAAAAAATAATAGAAGATCCAACAACTATACAATAGAACGCGAAGTATTTTAGTTTGCTTTTTTTCACAATTTTTATCATTAATTTGCAAGAAAATACTCCAACAAAGAAAGAAGAAATAAAACCAAACAACAGCGGCAAGCTTTCAGTTGATGTGAATGATATTTCTCCCGATAAAATATCCTTTGCCATCTTCCCCAAAATTAATGGCACAACCATAAGAAATGAAAAACGGGCTGACTTTTCCTTGTCAACTCCTAATAAAACCGAGGTAGAGATAGTTGCTCCAGATCTTGATATTCCTGGCAGAATAGCTAAAGCCTGTGCAATTCCAATGATTATTGAATGAACGAAACTTACATTTTTATCAGTTGATTTTGCTTTATCTGCACAATATAATAGAAGTGCGGTTATAATTAGCATTACTCCAACAATTTCAAGAGCGCCTACAAATAAGGATTCTATATGTTTTTCCCAAATAATTCCAACAATAGCCGCCGGGATCATTGAAAGAATTATTTTTAATGAGAACGAAACCTTTTTTTTGTTTCCAGAAAATAATCCTATAAAAATATCTTTTATGTCTGTCCAAAATATATAAATAGTACTTAAAGCTGTAGCTCCATGTAGAATCACGGTCATTAACATGCTTTGCTTTCCAATAGCTTCTTCATCAAGTAGAACCTTAGCAATCTCTAAATGTCCACTACTGCTTACCGGTAAAAATTCAGTGAGCCCCTGAATTACCCCAAGAATTATAGCATGTAGAATATCCATTTACTACTATTTCTTATGAGAATAAAGTATTGCAAATACATTTATGATAAATCCTGTTACAATTATTATAGGAGCAAGTGTAATTCTTTGAAAGCTAAATAATTCTTCATTAAAATTAGAAGGATCCTCTGAACCTCCCCCCTGCATTAAAAATAACCCAATTATGATAAATGTAACACCAACACCCAAAAGGATATAGTTATTTTTAGTAAAAGCAAATTTTGAGTTATTGTTTGATTCTTTCATAGTTTTAATTATAAAGTTCGTTTTCATTTAAACTTAAATATCTCCTAACAGCAAAAAATGTGGATATCCAAGAAATAATAATTCCAAACACAAGTAATAATCCAAAGATAGCGCCTATCTCTAGAAAATCATTTGTTTGTATAAAGTCAGGTATTTGTTTTCTTAAAGCTTCAATACTTGCAATCAGCATAAAAATAGCGAGGATTGAACTGAAAAAACCTTGATAAACACTATTAATTAGATAAGGTTTTTGTATAAAGAAGTTAGTCGCTCCTACTAATCTCATTGTTCTTATTAATAATCGTTTAGAATATATAGCCAGTCGTATAGTATTGTTAATTAGAGCAAAAGAAATTAAAAAAAATATTACACAAAAAGCAAGAAGAAAAAGACTCACTTTTTTTACATTTTCATTTAGCTTCTCCACTAGATTTTTTTGATAGAATATATCTTGGACTACCGAAGACCCTTTGTAATTATAAATAAATTTTTCTATTTCTTCTAATCCTTTTGAGGAAACAAATTTTGCTTTTACATAAGCATCGTAGGAATCTAACAATGGATTACTTTCTAACACAGAAGAAAAGTCTTCTCCTAAATCTATTTTAAGCTCTGAAAAAGCACTATCTTTATGAATAAATGTCACCTTTTTAAAGAAAGGAGTGTTTTCTAGATAATTTTTAAATTCTGATCTTTTGTTGTATTCGATTTCATTATGGACATTATCAGAATTATTTTTTAACATTATAGTAAATACAATGCTTTCTTTCATTTTGTTTGACACTTTATTTGTGTTTATTAGTACAAAAGCTAACAAACCAACTACAAATAAAACTAAAGACAAGCTTATTATTATTGAGGCTCCAGAAGAAGAGTTGTTTTTAGAAGTAAATTTTCGCATAATTTTTTGCTAAAATAAAAAATACAATTTAGTAATTGATGTTATTCCTTAACTTTGCAAACTAAAAAAAATATTTTAATGGAATATAATTTTTCTGAAATTGAAGAAAAGTGGAGGCGCTATTGGAGAGAAAATCAGATTTATCATGTAAAAGAAGATGAAACAAAAGATAAATTTTATGTTTTAGATATGTTTCCATACCCGTCAGGAGCAGGATTGCATGTTGGACACCCATTAGGGTATATTGCCTCAGACATCTACGCTAGATTTAAAAGATTAAAGGGGTATAATGTTTTACATCCAATGGGGTACGATTCTTTTGGATTGCCAACTGAACAATATGCTATTCAGACTGGTATTCATCCTGAGGTTGCAACAAAAGACAACACAGAAAGGTATAGAAAACAATTAGATCAGATTGGTTTTTCTTACGATTGGAGTAGAGAGGTACAAACCTCAGATCCTTACTATTATAAATGGACTCAGTGGATTTTTAAGCAATTGTTTAACTCTTATTATTGTAGGAAAGAGGATAAGGCTAAACCAATTTTAGACTTGATTTCATTTTTTGAGAAAAAAGGAAACATTAATTCTCAGGCGGTGTGTGATGAAGAGACTTCTTTATTTACAGAATCAGATTGGAAGAGTTTTAACGAAAAAGAAAAGGAAGATATTTTGCAAAAATACAGATTGGCGTTTTTGTCAGAAACATGGGTAAATTGGTGTGAAGGATTAGGAACTGTTCTTGCAAATGATGAGATAAAAGATGGGCTTTCAGAAAGAGGAGGTTTTCCAGTAGAACAGAAATTAATGAAGCAGTGGTCTCTTAGGATTACAGCTTATGCAGATCGGTTAATCTCTGGCCTTGAAACTTTAGACTGGTCAGATTCGATAAAAGAGATCCAAAAGAATTGGATAGGGAGGTCAAATGGAGTTTCCGTACGATTTAATTTGCAAAATTCTGATAAAACAATTGACGTTTTTACTACTCGTCCAGATACCATCTTTGGAGTTAATTTTATCGTGTTAGCTCCAGAACATGAATTGATAGATGTGATTACAACTGAAGATCAAAAGCAAAATGTAGTAGAGTATGTAAATAATACAAAGTTAAAATCGGAAAGAGAAAGACAAGCAGACAAAAGTATTAGCGGAGTCTTCACGGGAGCTTATGCGATTCATCCATTTACTAAAGAAAAAGTACAAATCTGGATAGGAGAGTATGTGTTAGCTACATATGGCACTGGAGCGGTCATGGCAGTTCCTTGTGGCGACCAAAGAGACTGGGATTTTGCGACTCATTTTGGACTAGACATTATAAATATTTTTGAAAATATTGATGTTAGCGAAAAAGCAAATCAAGAAAAAGATGTGGTTATTGTAAACTCAGGTTTTTTGAACGGATTAAAAGCAAAAAAAGCAATAAATTTAGCTATACATAAAATTGAAGAAGAAGGAATAGGAAGAGCAAAAACTAACTACAGATTGAGAGACGCAATCTTCAGCAGACAAAGATATTGGGGAGAACCATTTCCAGTATATTATAAGGGAGATACAGCTTATGTTTTAGATGATGACAAACAAGTTACCCTGCCTCAAGTTGACAAATATTTACCCACTTCAAAAGGGGACCCTCCACTTGCTAGAGCAAGAAAAGAAGACTGGAATGTATTTCAAGGAGATAGAATGGAAACTAATGTCATGCCTGGATGGGCTGGAAGTTCATGGTACTTTTTAAGGTATATGGATCCAAAAAATGATGCTGAATTCTGCGCAAAAGAAAAGTCAGATTATTGGGGACAAGTAGATTTATATATAGGTGGATCAGAGCATGCTGTTGGACATTTGTTGTATTCTAGATTTTGGACTAAATTTTTGTTTGACAGAGGTTTTATAGGGTTTGATGAGCCTTTCAAAAAAATGATAAATCAAGGAATGATACTTGGGAGGTCTAATTTTGTTTACAGAATAAAAGATACAAATACTTTTGTGAGCGCTGATATGAGGGCTGGTTATAAAACAACCCGATTACATGTTGATATAAATTTTGTAGATAACGACATTCTGGATATAAATGCATTTAAAAAATGGAGAGAAGAATATGCGAACGCAGAGTTTATCTTAAATAATGAAGGAGAATATTTGTGTGGATCTGAAATAGAAAAAATGTCAAAATCAAAGTATAATGTTCAGACACCAGAAAAGTTGGTAGAAAAATTTGGTGCCGATACGTTGCGTTTATATGAAATGTTTTTGGGCCCATTAGAACAGTTTAAACCGTGGGACACAAAAGGGATAAATGGTGTACATAATTTTTTGCGTAAATTCTGGAGACTAATACATGATTCAGATAATAATTTTGTTGTTTCAGAAAAAAAACCAACAAAACAAAGTTATAAAACTCTACACAAAACCATTAAAAAAGTAGAAGAAGAAATTGAAAGATATTCTTTCAATACAGTGGTAAGTTCATTTATGATTTGTGTAAATGAATTATCAGAACAAAAATGTAACTCTAGAGAAATTATTTCTAGCTTTACCATACTACTTTCTTCTTACGCTCCTCATATTGCTGAGGAGATTTGGCAAAAATTAGGTAACGACACTTCGGTTACTATTGCCGAATTTCCTTCTTTTAATGAGAGTTACTTAGTGGAAGATGATGTAAACTACCCTGTATCCTTTAATGGTAAAGTGAGATTTAAAATGACGCTTCCGGCAGAAATGACAAAAAATCAGATAGAACAAGAAGTAATGAAACATGAAAAAACCGCTCATTATTTAGACGGTAAATCTGCAAAAAAAATAATAGTAGTACCAAAACGAATTATAAATATTGTAATATAACATGGAATTAGTTAGAATAACAAAAGAGTTTAAATTTGAGATGGCTCATGCGCTTTTTGGATACGATGGACTATGCGCAAATATACACGGGCATTCTTACAGATTATGGATCACCATCAGAGGTAGAGTAAGACATGAAAAGGGATTTGTAAAGGATGGGATGGTTTTAGATTTTGGTAATTTAAAGAAAATAGTAAAACCTTTAATTGTAGACAAATATGACCATTCTTTAGTGTTGAATGCAAATTCTCCACATGTTGAACTAGATTTTTCTGCATTTGAGAAAGTTTTCTTTTTACCTTATCAGCCCACTTCTGAAAATTTAGTAATAGATTTTGCAAAAACTATACAAGAAAATTTACCTAAAAAAATAGACCTTTTAAAAGTAACTTTATCAGAAACTGCAACATCATTTGCTGAATGGAATTTGCAAGATAATTTGTAGAGATTATTTTAAAATAAATCAAATTAAATTAGACAAAATAAAAATTATTTTTTTTGGATGATTTAAAATGTGTTTTTTCTATAAAATAGTCATTAAAATAGCATTAGAATTGACTTTGTTTGTTTAATTTTGCCGAACTAAAATTCAATAGAATGACAAACGTATTTATTGTTGTAATTAGCTTTTTACTTGTGGTAACTCTTGTCCAACTAGTTAGGGTCGGACAATTGTTGGGAGATATTCGTAAAAAAGACTTTAACGTTGTTACTGAAACTGACAACAAAAGACAATCTTTCTTAATGCTAATAGTTGGCTTGGCATTTCTCGCTTCATGTGTGTGGCAATACTTTGCTTGGAACCCACTACTTCTTCCGTCTGCCAGCTCTGAACATGGGGTAATAATTGATGAACTGATGAGGTTTACAATGATTTTAATCATTTCAGTTTTTTTCTTATTACACTTGTTTCTTTTTTACTTTTTACATAAGTATAAAAAGAGTTCTGACAAACACAAAGCATACTATTACACTCATAACAATAAATTAGAATACATATGGACAATTGTTCCTGCGATAATTTTAACTGGTGTGATTTTGTATGGTTTAAATGTGTGGGATCGTATTACCAATGCCGACACATCTGAGGCGTCTGTAATCGAGGTATATGGTAAACAATTTGGATGGAATGCTAGATACCCTGGTGAAGATCAGAAGTTGGGATCACACGACTACAAACTAGTTGGAGGAGCTAATGCTTTAGGAATAGATATAGATGACGTAAATTCATTAGACGATAAAGTTACAAGAGAGCTACATTTAGTAGTAGGAAAGCCAGTATTGATGAAGCTGCGTTCTCAAGACATTATTCACTCTGCATTCATGCCACACTTTCGAGTCCAGATGAATTGTGTTCCTGGTATGACAACACAATTTGTATTCACTCCCACGAAGACTACAAAAGAAATGAAAATGTTGGAGGGAGATGACTTTGAATATGTATTATTATGTAATAAAATATGTGGTGTAGCTCATTACAATATGCAAATGAAGGTTGTTGTTGAAACTCAAGAAGAGTACGACGCGTGGTTGTTAAAACAAGGCACATTATCAGAAAAATTACTAACACAAAAATAATACTAGAATGTCAGATCATCACAACGAAACATTTTTATCAAAATATATTTTTAGCTTAGATCATAAAATGATTGCAAAGCAGTTCTTAATCACTGGAATGTTTATGGGTGTTGTAGGGATGCTTATGTCTATTTTATTTCGTCTTCAACTTTCAAATCCAGGAGAATCTTTTGCTGTACTTGAGTGGTTTTTAGGTGAGAAGTGGGCTCCTGACGGTGTTTTAGATCCAAACATGTATTTGGCATTAGTTACTATGCATGGAACTATATTAATTTTTTGGGTATTGACTGCGGGTCTAACGGGAACATTTGCAAATTTTTTAATACCACTACAAATCGGAGCTAGGGATATGGCCTCAGGGTTTATTAACATGCTTTCATATTGGTTCTTTTTCGCTGCGACTATAGTGTTACTAACTTCACTTTTTGTTGAGACTGGTCCGGCCTCAGCGGGATGGACTATTTACCCCCCGCTTTCTGCATTACCACAAGCTATCCCAGGGTCTGGTTTGGGACAGGACCTGTGGTTAATTGCTATGACATTATTTATTGTATCTTCATTGCTTGGAGGTTTAAATTATATTGTTACAATATTAAATCTTAGGACGAAAGGAATGAGCATGACTAGACTCCCTTTGGTGATGTGGGCTTTATTTATAGTGGCAATACTAGGCGTTTTGTCATTCCCAGTATTACTTTCAGCTTCATTATTACTAGTATTTGACAGAACCTTTGGAACATCATTTTATTTATCAGATATTGTGATTGCTGGAGAAGCT
>TARA_B100000674_G_scaffold157781_1_pt1 | contig 29811 bp, 26 predicted proteins | sample TARA_B100000674 | Tara Oceans TARA_B100000674 (sample SAMEA2622759) | marine metagenome | biome: marine biome (ENVO:00000447); feature: surface water layer (ENVO:00002042); material: "saline water (ENVO:00002010), including plankton (ENVO:xxxxxxxx)" | depth 5 m | reverse complement strand
ATTCTCAACAATTTGTTTCTTGCGACGTCATTTGCTGTAGTCCTGCTAGGAACCCTTTATCCCCTTCTGTTGGATGCGTTTGATGCGGGAAAGGTGTCGGTCGGCGCACCATTCTTCAATGCTACTTTTGTGCCACTAATGGTTCCTCTGCTTATTGCGTGTCCAATAGGCGCTAAGATGGCTTGGAAGCGAGGCGACTTAAATGGTGCTCTTTCCCGTCTCAAGGCAGCGTTTGCCGCATCCCTTGTGGTTATAATTTTCTCCATGTTGCTGGATGAGAACAGAAGTTTGTTGGCTGCAGGATCGCTCGGTATTGCAGCATGGTTAATGATCGGGACTACTCTGGATTTTCTCGAAAAAATTGGCGTCCCGAAACGCTCGGCAGGAGAGGTTTTTCGCAGATTTGTTAACCTTCCGCGCTCTGCCTGGGGGGCAGCAACAGCCCACTTTGCGCTCGGCGTTATGGTTGCCGGAATAACTGTTTCTTCGGTCTGGCAGATTGAGCGAATTCAAATTATGCGGCCTGGGGATAAAGTTGAAATCGGGGGCTACACCGTGCTTTTTGAGGGTGCTGGGCATGTTGATGGGCCAAATTACAACGCGCTTCAGGGTTCATTCTCAGTTTTTAAAGGAAAGGACCAAGTGACGGTTTTGTTGCCGGAGAAAAGAAGTTACCCAGCGGAGAATTCTTCTACCACTGAAGCCGCAATCCATACGAACTTGTACTCAGACTTGTACATCGTTCTGGGAGATGCTGACGAGAAAGGTGGTTGGGCGACGCGCATATACTTTAATCCCCTTGTTCCTTGGATTTGGGTTGGGGCGATACTGATGGCAGCTGGCGGAGCTTTATCGCTGACCGACCGAAGGTTACGTGTCGGTGCCCCAAGGAGGGCAGTCCACCCGGAGAACTCGCCAATTCCGCAAGAACATTGATATGGCTAAGCGCGTCACATTCCTGCCGCTTACAATTGTCTTTGCCGTATCGGTTTTGTTCGCGGTTTATTTGTGGCAGATCGGTCCCGGAGGAAAAGACATCTCGACACTTCCCTCCGCTATGATTGATAAGCCAGTGCCTGAATTTGATTTGGCTCCAATTGAAGGGAGGAAGTTGGGCCTGAAGTCTGGCGACTTAAAGTCTGGTCTGTCACTGGTCAATGTATGGGCTTCTTGGTGTCCCCCTTGCCGTGTTGAACATCCTTTTTTAATGGCTTTGGCCGAAAAAGGAGTAACGATTTACGGGATAAACTATCGGGATAAGCCAGCAGACGCACTCCGTTTCCTGAGAAATTTGGGTGACCCTTACAAACGGATTGGCGCTGACACGACTGGCAGGGTATCGATTGACTGGGGTATTTATGGGTACCCAGAGACCTTTTTGGTGGATCAGACGGGAAGGATCCGCTACCGCCACGTGGGACCAATTTCTTCAGAGGTTATTGAAAACGTCTTTAATCCACTGATGGATAAAATCTTAAAAAAATGAAAAAGGTAATATTCTTACTTTTTGTTCTCGTGACGCCGGCGCTGGCGATTCAGCCAGATGAAATTCTTGAGGATAAACTTCTTGAGGAACGTGCGCGCGTTATCAGCAAAGAACTACGTTGCCTCGTTTGCCAAAACCAGTCGATTGATGATTCTGATGCCCCCCTCGCAAGGGATCTTCGGGTGTTGGTACGAGAACGGCTTCAGGCAGGTGAGAGCGATGAAAAAGTGATTAGGTTTGTTGTAGATCGTTACGGCGACTTTGTTTTGCTCCGCCCACCTATAAAAGCATCCACGCTCGCACTTTGGTTCTCTCCGATTGCAATACTGATCGTTGGCGTGATCCTTTTACTGATGCGGTTCCGAAAACAGGAGAAAAATATGCCGGTTAAGGTCGAGCCTCTATCGAGTGAGGAGACCAAAAAGCTCGAGGCGGCGCTCGGAAAGGATAGAAGGTAAATGGAGGGGTACCTTGTTCTCTCCCTAATGGCGGTTGTATGTGCAGCATTATTGTGGCGGCCGTTGATGAATAGCGGGCGTCCAACGGCCACCCGTGCGGAGTATGAATTAGAGTTCTACAAGGATCAGTTAAACGAAGTCGAACGGGATCGAGAACGCGGCATCATAAGTGATGAGGAGGCCGAGGCATCGCGGCTCGAGATAAGTCGTAAAATAATTAATTGCGGGGATATCAGAGCTTCGCAATCAATTTGGCCCCAAAAAAAACAAGCGAGATTTGCTGTATCGGTAGCTTTGTTTATTCCCGTCGCCGCGTCATTAATATATTTGGTGCAGGGGTCTCCCGGTTTAAAAGGCAGCTCTGTCAAAATTTCTGAACGTGGCCAAACCACGCTGAATGAAATCACGCCTCAGTTAAGGGCCGAGATTACCGAGCTGCGGGATAGGTTAGAAAAAAATCCCAATGTATTAGCAACTTGGGTTGCCCTCGGTCGCACCCTTTTCAGATCACACGAATTCGCTCGAGCAGCACAAACTTACATGCAGGCAACTACTTTTTTTCCAGAAAACGCCGAGCTTTTTGCAAGAGCCGGCGAGGCGCTTGTCTATGGCTCAGATGGCGTGGTGGTGCCTGCAGCTGAGCTGGCTTTCAAGAGATCCCTGAGCCTTTTGCCGAATGATGCGCGAAGCCGTTATTACTTGGCATTGGGCGATCAGCAAAATGGACGCCTCGAAGGGGCGCTACGAAAATGGAAAGAACTTTCGGCAGACTCTCCACCAGATGCGCCTTGGCAAGATACCTTGAGGGAAAGGATCGCTTCTCTATCTGAGCAAATTGGGAAAACGTCGGATCGCGCTCCTTCAATTGCAAATAGGGATCAAGATGCTCGGACGGACAATGACAGTGTGAGCCCAGGCCCCAGCCGCGAAGACATTGCTGCAGCGCAAGAACTCTCGCCTGAAGACCGTCAGGAAATGATACGTTCAATGGTCGATCGGCTTGCAACTAGGCTAGAGACTAACCCGGGTGATCTAGCCGGTTGGAGGAGGTTGGCGCGTGCTCGCAAAGTTCTCGGTCAAAAAGCTGAGGAAAAAGCAGCACTCGGAAAAATAGCCGGCCTTGAACCAAAAAATATGCAGGCTCAACTGGACTATCTAACGGCAGTGGTTGAATCGGCATCCCCTCAACTTCCTAGCTCTGCGGAATTGGGACCGACACTGGTTCGTATCCTGAGAAGGGATGATCGAAATCCGACTGCTCTTTGGTATTCAGGTTTATTAGCAAAATCTGAGGGGCGCAATGCAGATGCTATAAAACATTGGTCGAACTTACTTTCAGTGTCGGATCCGAATAGCCCTCGATACGTTGAACTGAAAGATCAGATAAGTTCACTAAGAAAATAAGGATTATTTAGAGGTCGCCGAATATACGCCGTCCCAATTTGGTCCTAGATCTTGCTCACGATGAACGCTGATACGGTTGCGGTATAAATTGACGAAGGTCGATAAATCGATCTCAGTTAATGCTTCAAGCCTTTCAAGTACCATGACAGCGTCATCCCATTTTTGGTTTCTATAACTTTTTAAGAATAATGCATTTGTTTTTGCGACATTAGAGAACCAATTTTCAGTTTGTGTGTCACTATCTCCGACGAGTGAAAATATTCGCACTGGATCATCTTTTCCGACTACCCGGATCAAATCCAACTCAAGCCAAGCAAAATCAGGCGCAGCATTAACGGTCTCCTCGCCGACGACGATTGGGACACCATAAGTTTTTGATTGTCCCTCTAACCTTGAGGCAACGTTGGCAGTGTCGCCTAAAACCGAATAGTCAAAACGTTGATCGGATCCCATATTTCCAACACAGCAGGTCCCGGTATTTATTCCTATCCCGATGGATACCGGAGGTCTCTTTTTTCCGTCGGCCACAGATTTTTCATTTAGGCTTTCATTAAACTCATGCAGTCCTCTCATCATGGCGAGTGCTGCTATTGCGGCCTCCTCCCTGTGTTTGGGGTTATCTATGGGTGCGTTCCAAAATGCCATGATTGCATCCCCCATGTATTTGTCGATCGTCCCATTGTGTTGGAGGATGATGTCGGTCATCGGGGTCAGATATTCATTGATAAAGCTTGTCAACTCTGACGCCGACATACTTTCTGAGATTTTTGTGAAGCCCCGGATATCAGAGAACATAATCGTCATTTCTTTCGTCTCTCCACCGAGTTTCAAAAGATCAGGCTCTTCAGCTAATTTCTCAACAAGATCTGGAGATAAATAACGACTAAATGCTCCTCTAACATATTTTTTCTCTGACTCCGTCCTCAGGAATGCGATGAAAGAACCGGTTACATAAATTAGTAAAATGACAAGTGAGGGATAAATCGGGTCGACTAACAGCTTGTATTCGGAATAGGCGAACCACGGCGTCATGATAGAGATGGCGAGGCCAAGCAGCGCAATAAACGCACATTTAAACGCGCCGTAACGCGGAATTAAAAATGAGAGCACGGCGCCTAGAAAAAATAGCCAGAGAATTTCTGCACCCGGCATCCAGGCAGGACGCTGGAGATGTTGCCCCAGTATCATTTGTTCGATCGCCATAGCGTGAACTTCGACACCCGCAATCGCGGCTTCCATGGGTGTGGAGCGGATATCTTTTAGGCCTGCAGCGCTGGTTCCTATTAGGACAATATGACCACGAATTTTTTTGACCGCCGATTGGGATTTAAATAAGTCGATTGCCGAGACATATCTCTCTGGGATGTGGCCTGTGTCGTGAAGCCACAGCTGCCCATTCCCTGAGGTTGGAACTTTAATTCGCCCAACTCTAATTTCCTGCAGACCCAGGTTTTCCCCAAAGCTCTTGTCTCCACTGGCTCCTGATGACCTAAGGAGATAGGTAGACGCTCTTTGCGCGACTCTTAAAGCTTCGACAGAAAGGGTCGGAAATATTTCTTTAGAGAATTTCTCGCCAGAATTTAACCGCACGAAAAGAGGAACACGACGGATTATCCCATCGCTGTCCAGCGTGCTATTTATGCTGCCGAGGCCTGATGTGCTTGAGCTTAAAACATCAAGAGCCTTAACCACGCCGCTGTATGATTGAAAGAAGCGTCTCGGATCGTTCCCTTGCTGAGCATAGCTCCATTTTGGATCCGGCCTATCTCGTACATCACCGCTATTGTCGAACATTATACCCAGGACTGTGGGAAGTCGTTTCAGCGTGGAAGCGAGCACCTCATCATGATCGGGTAATTTCGAGATCAGGTCGGAGAGCTTTGGGTTTTCAGATATGCCCTCGAATTTTTTCCATTGTTTTAATATTGTGCTTGGTGAAGTTCGATCTGGTTCCGCAAAGAGAATATCAAAGGCAACAGCCGCTGCGCCTGCTTTTTGCAGTTTAATCAATAATTCAGCCATTACTGTGCGCGGCCATGGCCATTGCCCCAGCGCTTCCAAGCTTTTTTCATCGATGTCGACTATACGAACAGGTAGTTTTTGATATGGCCTTGGCTCAAGCCTTTGTATTTGATCAAATCCTAACAGTCGAAGACGCTGGATAGGGGCGGGATCGAGAATTCCTATAAAAATGGTAGAAAAAAATGTAATAATAGGTATAAATTTTAAATAGGATTGTTTTTTCATAATAATAAAATAAAAATTTATATTTATAGTTTTCCAATTCCAGCATTTATGGCGATTTTAAAAATGCTGTTCCCCAATTTTAAGGTACCCACACAAACTTGTATAATACGGCGACCTTCCTCTCGAGTATCGGAAATCGCGCACCATGCCTCTGCGTTTAGAACCGCGGGTTAGTTTAGACTGTCTGTCGAGCGGTGAGTACCCCTTAGCCTCCCATTCGCGCAGGGCTGATCGCCGCTGTGAGGCATGATGTTCCTGTTTTGCACCCACCGCGACTGTCGCGCGGTGTGGAGGATATGTGATATTTTCGGGACCGTTACATCGAATCGGGGTTCAATGACATATCCGGGTAGGCGGAGACTGCGGGTCCGTCAGTTAAGCATCCTGTTCGGCAGGATCAGCGCGATCTGCGGAAAGGCGACCACGGTAAACCACCCCGGGCTGGGCGATGTACCCATGGTGCACCAGCCAGTGAGGGTTCCGGTACCGACCGGGAATTCCAGCGCCCAGTGCCCTTGCTCGGCGAGCATACGTGGGAGATCCTGGCCTCGATGCCGGCTATCGACGAAAACGAACTCGACACCCTTGGAAGGGACGACGTGATCTAGATCACGCGCGATACACGGGAGAGTATTATGAACTCTAATGACATGCGCCGTAACATGGGTGAAATCCGAAGCCCGGTGGGCACCGAACTGAACGCGCTGAGCTGGGCGACCGAAGCGCCACTTCGGATGCTGATGAACAATCTCGACCCCGATGTCGCCGAGCGGCCGGAAGAACTGGTTGTCTATGGCGGGATCGGGCGCGCTGCCCGCAACTGGGATTGCTACGAAACCATCGTGGAGCAGCTTAAAACGCTTAAAGACGACGAAACCCTTTTGGTGCAGAGCGGCAAGCCGGTCGGCGTTTTCCGAACCCACGCAGACGCGCCCCGAGTGCTGATCGCCAATTCCAACATCGTCGCCAACTGGGCGACGCTGGATCATTTCACCGAGCTCGACCGGGTCGGGCTGATGATGTACGGCCAGATGACCGCGGGGTCGTGGATCTACATCGGCAGCCAGGGGATCGTGCAGGGAACGTACGAAACGTTCGTCGAGGTTGGGCGCCAGCATTTCGATGGCGACCTCACGGGCAAATGGATTCTGACCGGGGGTCTTGGCGGCATGGGTGGTGCTCAGCCGCTTGCGGCGACGATGGCCGGCGCCAGTATGATCGCCGTCGAATGCCAGCCAAGCCGGATCGAATACCGCATGCGGACCGGATATCTAGACACTAAGGCCGATACGCTGGAAGAGGCGCTCGCGTTCGTCGAGAATTCGCACGCCGACGGCAAGCCGGTGTCGGTCGGATTGCTCGGTAATGCGGCTGAGATCTATCCGCAGATTCTTGCTGGCAGCGTGCGGCCAGATGTCGTGACCGATCAGACGTCGGCGCATGACCCGGTCAACGGTTATCTGCCGATCGGCTGGACGGTTGAGGAATGGATTGACCGCCGCGAACGGGAGCCAAAGGAAGTCGAGAGGTCATCTAAGGAATCCATGGCCCACCAGGTGCGTGCCATGCTCGGGTTCCACCGAGAGGGGATTCCGGTGCTTGATTACGGCAACAATTTGCGCCAGATGGCGCAGGATGTGGGCGTCGAAGATGCGTTCGACTATCCCGGATTCGTCCAGGCCTATGTGCGTCCCCTGTTCTGCCGGGGTGTAGGCCCGTTTCGCTGGGCGGCGCTATCCGGCGACCCGGAGGATATCTATCGTACAGACGAGAGGGTGAAGGAACTGATCCCTGAGGATCCGCATCTTCATAATTGGCTAGATATGGCGCGCGAACGGATTAAGTTCCAGGGGTTACCGGCACGTATCTGTTGGCTTGGCCTGGGCCAGCGTCATCGCATTGGGCTCGCCTTCAACGAAATGGTTAAAAACGGCGAATTATCGGCGCCGATAGTTATCGGGCGCGATCATATGGACTCTGGCTCAGTCGCTAGTCCTAACCGCGAAACCGAGGGTATGAAAGACGGTTCCGACGCGATTTCCGACTGGCCGCTGTTGAACGCCCTGCTGAACACCGCCAGTGGTGCGACCTGGGTGTCGATCCATCACGGCGGCGGCGTCGGGATTGGGTATTCGCAGCATTCAGGCGTGGTCGTCATGGCCGACGGTACCGACGATGCCGCCAGGCGGATCGAACGGGTGCTGTGGAACGATCCGGGGACCGGCGTGATGCGCCACGCGGATGCTGGTTACGAAATCGCCATCGAATGCGCCAAGGAAAACGGCCTCAACCTGCCTATGATCGGCAAGTAGCGGCGCGCTGCATGGTCGGCGAGCGCGTCTTCAGACGTTGCGTGGGGCGTCAGATTTGCGAACGCCGATCTAACATTCATGCAGCGAGACCCGGAGAGACAAGCTGCGCGTCAAAATCGATCGCAGTGCCGTCATGGATCAGCGTGTGCAACGGGTTATATCCAGCCCAATAGGCCAGTTCCGCTGGTTGACCGATGTTCCAGATCGCCAAGTCTGCGCGCTTGCCGACTTCCAGCGTACCTCGATCCGCGGCGAGGCCTAGCGCTTTTGCCGCGTTGCGTGTCGCACCGGCCAGCGCCTCCTCCGGCGTCATGCGGAACAGGGTACAGCTCATATTTAGCATCAGCAGCAGCGACGGTACCGGCGATGACCCCGGGTTGAAATCGGAGGCGATGGCGATATCGACGCCGTGTTTGCGGAACAGATCTATAGGTGGCAACTGGGTTTCCCGAAGAATGTAAAACGCGCCCGGTAGAACGACGGCCACGGTACCAGCGGCAGCCATGGCGAGAACACTATCCTCGGATACGAATTCCAGGTGGTCCGCCGACAGCGCGCCGAACCGGGCCGCCAGCGCTGCGCCGCCAAGGTCGGACAATTGCTCTGCATGCAGCTTGACTGGCAAATCATGGGCCTGCGCCGACTTGAACACAGCCTCGGTTTCGGCCGCGGTGAACCCGATGGATTCGCAGAACGCATCGACGGCATCGGCGGTTCCGCTTTCGGCGACTGCCGGCATCATTTCCTCGATCACCTGTTCGATGTAATCGGCTTGCCGTCCCTTGAACTCCGGCGGGAGTGCATGAGCACCGAGGAACGTCGTCTGAACATTCACGGGCAGAGATTCTCCCAACGTGCGCGCGACGGAAAGCTGTTTGATTTCTGCCGATTTTTCGAGGCCGTAGCCGGATTTGATCTCAACCGTGGTGCAGCCTTCGCGGATTAGGTTGGACAGGCGCGGCAGGCTCGCACGCACCAGCGCTTCCTCGCTGGCTTCGCGCGTGGCGGTCATAGTCGAGACGATCCCGCCGCCAGCGCGGGCGATTTCCTCGTAGCTGACGCCCTGCAGACGCTGTTCGAATTCGCTAGCGCGGCTGCCGCCGAACACCAGATGCGTATGGCAATCGATCAGTCCTGGTGTGACCCATTTGCCAGCGATGTCAACGACATGGTTGGCCAGGGTATCCGGTTTGCCGGTCAGGGCATCCATCGATCCCACCCAGACAATACGGTCGCATTTGGCAGCGATTGCGCCGTTTTCGATCTTACCATAGGGCATGCCGGTGCCCGCCATGGTAGCGAGATTGGCGTTTATCCATATCGTGTCCCAGTCTGCCATGCCTCCCTCCTCGCACACTTTTCATTGCGATCGTCTGTGTGTCATTTTATACCTATGGGGTGAGGTGATGAACCTGACGACCCCTGAAAATCATACAAAAATGTTTGCTTTCAACCGAATTTTCGCCCCCGTCCCACGATGTGGTCCGCTGGTTGCGCTTTCGGGTAGCAAAGCGAGATCATGACTGTTCCTGTTATCGATATTCAGCCCGGCGACGCGCCGTTGATCGTGAACGTGCCTCATGACGGTCGTGAAATACCGGCCGGTATCGGGGCTACGATGACAATGGAGGCGCTGGCGTTGCCCGATACCGACTGGCATATCCGTGACCTGTACGCCTTTGCCTCTGATCACGGGGCGACGATTACGTCGGCGCGTTTTTCACGCTATGTCGTCGACCTGAACCGGGATCCGTCCGGCAAGTCGCTCTATCCCGGCGCCGATACGACCGAGGTCTGCCCGACGTCCACGTTCCACAAGCAACCGATCTATCGAGAAGGACAGGAACCGGACGCGCGGGAAATCGACCGACGGCTGAAACTTTACTGGCAGAGCTATCATGCTGAACTGGGACGCGTGATCACAGAACAGCAGGAAAAATATGGGACGGTCCTATTGTTTGACGCCCATTCCATCGGCTCCGAACTGCCTCGGTTTTTCGAGGGCCGGCTGCCTGATTTCAATCTCGGCACCGCAGACGGGGCGAGCGCCGATCCTGGCCTCACCGGGAAAATGTTGGACACTCTAGACACCGCCGATGGGTACACGGCCGTCCTGAACGGCCGGTTCAAGGGTGGCTACATCACTCGCCATTACGGGAACCCTGATGCCGGTATCCATGCGATCCAGCTCGAAATGGCGCAGTCCGTCTATATGGATGAGGACGCGCCGTATCGGTTCCGGCCTGATCTCGCCGATCGCGTGCGCCCGGTTCTGCGCAGTTTACTGGGCATCGGGCTAGAGTGGATCCGAAAACGGGGCGGAGCCGGATAGACAATGCCGATCTTCGGTTTCGATCATCTTTACGGCGCGGCGGGATGGCTGTCGCCGGGATACGTTTCTGTCGACGCCAATGGCTGGATAACCGACGTGTCCGGCGATGCGCCCGAAGAGGGCGTCGTATTTCAGGCGGGGGTCGCCATCCCAGGTGTTCCCAACCTGCACTCGCACGCGTTCCAGCGGGCCATGGCCGGGCTGAGCGAGTATCGCACCGCCGCAGCACAGGACAGTTTCTGGACCTGGCGCGACCTGATGTACCGTTTCGTTGGCCGGCTGACGCCTGACGACCTGGAAGCGATCGCCGCGCAGCTTTACGTCGAAATGCTGAAATCCGGTTATACGGCAGTGGGCGAGTTCCAATACCTTCACCACGGGAAAGACGGCGGCGCGTTCGACAACCCGGCCGAGATGAGCCTGCGGGCGCTGGCGGCGGCGCAGACCACGGGCATCGGTGCGACTTTGCTGCCGGTGCTTTATCGGCATGCAGGGTTCGGTAAACAGCCGCCGGGCGACGGTCAGCGCCGTTTTATCAACGGCACAGACTCGCTTCTGAAAATATACGAGATACTGGCGAAGGCGACGGGACCTGACCACGACCGGCATACCGGTGTCGCGCCACACAGTCTAAGGGCCGCCGACGAAGAATCGATTCGCACCGTGGTCTCAGTAATCGATGCGTCCGCACCCATCCACATTCACATCGCGGAGCAGGAGAAAGAAGTCGCTGACTGTATCGAATTTTCCGGCAGGCGGCCGGTGGAATACCTGCTTGATATGCTCGATGTCGATGGCCGCTGGTGCTTGGTTCACGCGACGCATATGACGGCGGATGAGGTACGCGAAGCGGCTACATCTGGCGCAATCGCCGGTTTGTGCCCGACGACGGAGGCCAATCTAGGCGACGGTATGTTCGATCTGCCTAAGTGGCAGTTCGAAAACGGCGCATTAGGCGTCGGATCCGACAGCCATATTTCCGTCAGCCCGGTGGAGGAACTGCGTTGGCTAGAATATGGCCAACGCCTGCGCGACCGGCGCCGAAACGTTGCGGCGGACGACGAGGTATCGACCGGAAGGATGCTGTTCGACGCTGCGGTATCTGGCGGGGCGCGGGCACTTGGGCGGTCGGGCGCGACTGGAGAAACCGGGCTGCGGGCAGGCGCACGCGCCGATATCGTGGTGCTTGACGCGCAGGCGCCGGTATTTGCCGGTCATGGCGTCGAGACGTTTATCGATGCTTGGGTTTTTTCCGGAAACCTGCCGGCCGTGACGGATGTATTTGTCGGCGGGGCACAAGTGGTAACAGACGGGTATCACCCGCAGGAACGAGAAATCGCATCCCGCTATAACGATGTTGTCCGTGCGCTAATTGCCTGAACTGCGAATGTTCTAGTTGCCGCCGCTAATATCCAGCGTGGTATTGCTCCCCGTTGCGCCAACAACCGATCCCGCGGATGTCATCTCTGCGGTGGCGGCAACTTCCCCGGCGAGATACCCGTCGGACTCCAGCCGGGGGACTGCGTCCCGCAACGCGGCGACGACTTTATGCAGACTGCTGCTGGTCTTTAGGGGGTGTCGGAATTCCACGGCCTACGCCGCTATCTCGTTGCTCGCGGCCCGCGCGGCGGGATCGGCGGCGGCATCGACATCGGGCATTTTCGACAGGTCCAGCCGCACGCTGATGCCGTTCCTATACATTTTGGAAAGCTGGGACGGGGTTGCCGCCACCGGAGTGAGGGTGAGCGTAACCATCGTGTGCCCCGCTTGTTGAAATAGACCAATAATTGCCGATTTATAAAAAAATTGCGTGGTAGTAGATAATTAGCCGGAGCGAGGCCCGTTTCGTGAAAGAGTAGACATGTCAGCTTGGATAAAAATGATTGCCGATGGCGATGCGGACGAAGACCTGCGCGATGCGCTTTCCACCGCGCGTACGCCGCACGGCACGGTAGACAACGTGTTGCGGGTTCATTCTCTTCGTCCGGGCACGATGCGGGGGCACATGGCTTTGTATCGTGCAATCCTACATGATGACACGAACACCCTTCCCACTTGGTTCCAGGAAACCATCAGTACCTATGTTTCCGTCCTGAACGACTGCGAATATTCGCTGGCCAATCACTGGGCGAATGCCAGGCACCTGATCGGTGACGACGACCGCGCCGCCCAAATCGAGACGGCGTTGCACGCGCGGCGGCCGGAAGATGCGTTCGACGGCCGTGAACTCGCGCTTTTGCGCTACGCCGAGAAACTGACGAAGTCGCCCGACGAGATGGAAAAATCGGATGTCGATGTGCTGAAAAGCGAAGGGCTGGATGACGGCGAAATTCTCGAAGCCAACCAGATCATCGGGTACTTCAACTACGTCAACCGATGTATTAACGGGCTCGGCGTCACCACGGATGGCGATATTGTCGGATATTACGCAGAAGACTGATTGCTGTTTGCAAGCCCAGCCGCCGACTAATTGAGATGGATATGAATTACGCAAAAGCAAAAGAACTCGACCCCGACGCTATCCCCGTGGTCGACATCAGGTCGCTGCGTGATGGCAGCGATCTAACCGTTGTGGCACGGGCGCTAGACGCAGCAAGCAAGAATCTCGGATTTATCTATATCGAGGGTCACGGTATTCCTGCCGACACCATCGCCGCGGCACAGGACTCCGCTATCGCATTTTTCCGGCGTTCTGCCGCGGAAAAAGAAGCCGTGCGCGTATCGTCCAAGCATCGCGGCTGGATCGGTTACGGCGGCGCAAAGATGTACGACACAGCCAAGGCCGATCTGAAAGAGAGCTTTGTCTGGGGCTATCAGGACGGGGCTGGTAACACACCGGATGATCACCCGCTACGCGGACCTAACCAGTGGCCGGATTTCGATCCCGGCATGGAACGCCATGCAATGGAATACTTTCACCGGGCACACGATGTGGCCCATCATCTGATGCGTGGATTTGCCATCGGTCTCAACCTGGACGAGAATTTCTTTCTTCGGACCACGGATCAGCCACTGAGCCGGGCGTCTTACGTCTATTATCCCCCCCAACCGGCGGAAGCAGGCGCCGGGAGCTTCGGTGTCGGTCCTCACACTGATTTCGGGGTGTTGACAGTGCTGTGCCAGGACTCCGTTGGCGGCCTGCAGGTTCAGGATGTCAACGGCGTCTGGCTGCATGCGCCACCAATCGAGGGAACGCTGATCGTCAACGTCGCCGACCTTTTGACCCGTTGGACGGATGGCGCTTACAAGTCGACGCCCCACAGGGTGGTGAATCAGTCGGGCCGCGAGCGGCTGTCGCTGGTACTAGCTTACGATCCCGATCCCGGCACGGTGATCGACGCTCGGGATGTGTTCGGTCGTGGTTACGACCCGGCGGAAGAAGCGATCACCTGCGGTGATTATCTGGTGTGGCGGTTCGAGAAAGCCTTTTCGTACCGCAAGCCCGAAGATGCCTGACGCGCTGAACGCCGAGGCCAAGAACGATGGCATCAACCTGGCGATCGGAACGGCGCTAAGGGATCTGCGTGCTTCACGAGGGTTGTCGGCTAGGCGTCTCTCGGAGCAGGCCGGTGTTTCCGCCGCTATGATCAGCCGGATCGAAAGCGGGCAGGTGTCGCCTTCTATCTCCAAGCTTAACGGCCTGAGTAAGGCGCTCGACGTTCCGCTGGTTAGCCTGTTTCGCGAAACCGAGATCGATCATGCAGACTTCACCCATGCGAAAAAGGGGGAGGGCGTGCGGTCCACCCGGAAGGTCGACAGCCATGTGCACGAATACGTTAATCTTGCGTTTCACAGGAGGCGCGATCTCCAGTTCGAGGCCCGAAAAGTGACCCTTGTGCGCCAGTCGGCACAGCCGCCCACCTATGTCGGCCGTGGCGCCTTGTATATATATGCACTGTTAGGAGAAGCCGTGTATCGCTGCGGTCAAACCGAAATAAAGTTAAAGGCGGGCGACAGCCTGAGCCTGGATGCGGAACTCTGTCACGGATTCACGGAAGTGCTTAGCCCCGAATTTACATTTTTAAGCGTTCAGGCGGAGAAACGCGGATGACCGGCGCGCCCGATCTCGCTGCGGGATGCCGCAACATGCTGTTGAATTGTGCCCATCTGAAGGCCGGCGATTCCCTGCTGATTGTGCATGAAGACCCGGCTCTCGGCTGGTACGACAGCGAAATGGCAGATGCCCTGGCCGATGAAGCCCGGACGCTCGGAATCGAGCCGCATCTGTTGCAGGTCGCCGGGCCCGAAGTCGAGGCGGAAGGGCCTCGCGTTGATGCGGCAAGCGTCGATCACGACTGTATCGTCTACCTTGCCCGGCTTGGCGATATGGACCGATTTGAAGCGTCGACCGACAATAAGACGCGCGTCATGTCCTATGCCCGGGACGCCAGTATGCTGGCATCGGCTTACGGCACAACGGAATATCAGGTGTTTCTGGACCTCAAGGAAGCGGTCAACGATGTGCTGCTGGCGGCCGACCGGATTTCGGTGACATGCCCCCTTGGCACGGATTTATCGGGAACCGTTATTGATCGAGAGCGGGAGAACGCCGGCGACGTGAAGGTCAGGCGGTTTCCCATGGGTGTGCCGCAACCGGTCAGCGCCTCGACGTTTTCAGGAAAAGTGGCGCTGGCCCGATACCTCACGCCGACAGGTTCCCAACCTTACGAACCGGCGGCGCTGCGTATAGATACGCCCGTTCTCGCCCGTGTCGAGAATGGGCGCATTGCCGGTTTCGACGGTGACAAAAAGACGGTGGCCGATATACGGTCGCACTATGAATTCGTCTCCGGGAAATTCGGCATCGACCCGGACGCGATCCATTCCTGGCACGCGGGGATGCACCCCGCCTGTGCCTATGAAAGGGAGGCCGCGCGCGACCCCAATCATTGGTCCAATACCGTGTTTACCAACCCTCGGTTCCTGCATGTGCACACCTGTGGTGCGTATCCGCCCGGCGAAATCTGCTGGATGGTTCTGGACCACACGGTCAAGGTCGATGGTGTGGTGTTATGGGAAACCGGTCGGCTGCGTACAGACACGTTCGACAGCATTGCAATGTGCGTCGACAAATGGCCGGTGCTTAACGCGCTATTCGCAACTCCGTCTGACCGCATCGGCATCGCGGAATGACGGCCGTTTTTTCCCGGCTTTTGCTACTAAGCGGCCACTCGACCGCCGATGACGGGCTAGTTTCAAAGAAGTTGTGGAAACTAGTGTCCGACTGGATGTTTTAGAACGAATTCATATAAAATGGCGTCGTCCAATTCGGCAATTAAGCGCGCCGAAAATTCACCCAAGAGAATCAACTCATGAAACTACGTAATTTGCTTTTTGCTGCGGCAGTATTTGCCGTTCCCGTAATACCCATGTCGGAGGCCGTTGCAGCCGATAAATTCGTATTTACCGCGATACCCGATCAGGATGAGAGTGCGCTACGAAAGCGCTTCGACAAAGTGGCGAAATACCTTTCCTCGACGCTGTCCATGAAAGTCGAATATGTCCCTGTTAAATCCTACGCGGCAGCTGTGACAGCCTTTCGTAACAATCAGGTCCAGCTTGCGTGGTTTGGTGGCTTGTCGGGAGTTCGCGCGAGGGGTCTTGTGAAGGGATCAACGGCGATTGCACAAGGTAAGGCCGATCCAAATTTCGAAACTTATTTTATTGCCAATGCCGGCACCGGACTTACCACGTCGAAGGAGTTTCCGAAGCAAATCGCTGGAAAGACCTTTACGTTTGGGTCGAAGGGTTCGACGTCCGGGCGTCTGATGCCTGAATATCACATTCGGAAATATTTCAAAAAAACGCCTCAGGAGGTGTTCAGCCGTGTTGGATTTAGCGGAAACCACTCCAGAACGGTGGCACTGGTTCAGTCCGGCGCCTACGAAGTCGGGGCGACCAATTTCAAGGTCTGGAAAAAAGGGATCAAAAACGGAACGATCGATCCCAAAAAAGTCCGCGTGATATGGAAAACGCCCGGATACCCTGACTACAACTGGTCGATCCGTGGCGATGTCGATAAAACATACGGGGCGGGTTTCATCAAAAAGGTTCAATCGGCACTGCTGTCGATGAAAGATCCGGATCTGTTGAGTTCGTTCCCACGGGAGGCCTTCATCCCGGCCGATAATTCTGACTACGCGCCGATCAAGGATACGGCAAAAGAGCTCGGATTGATCGACTGATGCCCCTGCTGGAACTCCGCGATGAGTCGGCGGGCTATGACGGTAGGTCGATCCTTCGCGAAGTTTCCCTAACTGTAGAGGCGGGCGAGCGCATCGCGCTCGTCGGAGAGAGCGGAGCAGGGAAATCCACCCTGCTCCGTCTTTTGTACGGCAAGCTGGGCGACGCTGCTGCCCTGATGCCGCAGGACTCGGCGCTGGTGCAGGCTCTCACGGTTTTCCACAACGTCTATATGGGGCGGCTGCACGAACGGTCGGTCTGGCGCAATCTGCGTAACCTGTTGCTTCCCGCCGCCGCCGATGTGCAGGAGGTTCGTGAAGTGCTGGCGCCTTTACGCCTGGAAGAGAAAATGTTCGCCAATGTCGGCCAACTTTCCGGCGGCCAGTATCAGCGTACGGCGCTGGCGCGCGCGTTGTATCATCCCGGTCGCGTTATCGTGGCGGACGAGCCCGTGTCATCGGTCGACGAACACCAGGCGCGAGAGATTCTGGCGACTATGAATGAAGAAAAGGAAACCGTTCTGCTGGCCATGCACGACCGCTCTCTGGCGTTGGAATTTGCTGATCGTATCGTCGGTATTCGCGACGGTCGCATCGTCATGGATACGCCCTCGGCGGGCATGACGCCCGACGATCTGGACGAATTGTACCTATCGAAAAGTGCGATCGCGGCGTGATCCTGCGGCGGGAGTCTTCGCCGCTGGGGCGTGCAACATCTGGTTTTCTGCTGATAGCATTCGTGTGCTTGATCTTTGCCGACATCGCGATATCGACCGGCGATCCGTGGCACGAATTCGGCTTGCTGCTGACGGGGATCGTCACCCCCGATTTCTATCAGACCGACAGCCTCGCGCTCGCCATTGCCTATACGTTGGCATTCGCGTTGCTGGGTGTGGCATTTGCGAACGTTATCGGGTTCGGGCTCGCGCTAATATTCCACTATCGTATCGTCCGGGTCGGTTGCGCCTTTATCCGTGCCATTCACGAGCTTTTCTGGGCATTGATCTTCCTGCAGATGTTCGGGCTGTCGCCGCTCACCGGCGTACTCGCAATCACAATTCCGTATGCCGGCATCATAGCCAAGGTTTACGCCGAAATTCTGGAGGAAGCCGATCAGCGGCCTCTCAGCGCGTTACCGGTGGGGGCGGGGCGGGCATCGACGTTCCTGTTCGTGCGCCTGCCGGATGCCTGGGCGCATTTCCGCACCTATTCCATGTATCGGCTAGAATGCGGTCTGCGGTCGAGCGCCGTGCTTGGTTTCATCGGGTTGCCGACATTGGGTTTTCATTTGGAAACCGCGTTCAAGGAGGGCCTTTATTCGGAGGTCTCCGCCCTTTTGATCCTATTCTATCTGATCATCGCCACCATGCGTGTGTGGATGAAGAAGCCGCTGCTGCCGGTCTATCTGATCGGCGCTGCCGCGATCCTTCCCTGGGGTGTGGCGTTTTCCTGGGCCCATATAGGCCGGTTTCTGACCGAAGACATCATCCCCTATCCGATCCGGGCCGGCGGCGACAACATGATGGCGTCGCTTGGCGACTGGGTTTCGATGCTGATGGTGGATCAGATATGGCCCGGCACTATCGCGACCGTCCAGCTGACCATGATTGCCCTTGTCGCGACCGGCTTCCTGACAATGGCGTTTTTCCCTTTGATCTCGCCGTTGCTTCTGGGCCGGGTGGCGCGCACCGGCGGACACGTTTTTTTGGTCGTCGTCCGGTCGACACCTGAATACATCCTCGCCTTCGTGCTGCTGAATTTGTGGGGGCCGTCGATGCTGCCGGCGATTGTCGCTCTCAGCCTGCATAACGCTGCGATCATCGGTCACCTAATCGGCCGTTTTACGGAGACGCTGCAGCTCCGCCTCGACGCGGTCAGAGGGGTGAACCGATATTTCTACGAGGTGGTGCCTCGCATTTACCGGCCAATGCTGGCATTGCTGTTCTATCGCTGGGAAATCATCATGCGCGAAACCGCGATCCTCGGCATTCTCGGGATTGCAACATTGGGGTTTTATGTGGATAGCGCCTTTGCGGATCTGCGTTTCGACCGCGCGCTCTTCCTGATCCTGATTACCGCCATGCTCAATATCTGCGTGGATGCGATTTCCCGGACGATAAGAAACCGATTACGTCTCCAGACAACGCTTGAGGAACGATGAAAAGATGAACTCCGAGACCCCTATCGTGAAAGACCTCGTCCTTATCGGCGGGGGACACAGTCATGTGGCGGTTCTGAAGCGGTTCGGGATGAAACCGGTGCCGGGGGTGCGGTTGACGCTGATCTGCCGCGATGCACACACACCCTATTCGGGCATGCTGCCGGGCTATGTCGCCGGGCACTACGATTACGACGAGGCGCACATCGATCTTGGCGCGTTGGCCCGGTTCGCCAATGCGCGGTTCTATCATTCCGCCGTCACCGGCCTGGACCTCAACGGAAAATGGGTCCTGTGCGACAACCGTCCGCCGGTGCCGTTCGAACTGCTCTCGATCAATACGGGATCGACGCCCAATACGTCGCTGGTGCCGGGCGCGACCGGTAACGTCGTGCCGGTCAAACCGATCAATAATTTTCTCGACCGCTGGGAGGCGCTCAGCGCGAGGGCGATGTCGCAGGAGGGACCGATGCGCATTGCCGTTGTCGGCGCCGGCGCCGGTGGTGTGGAAATCCTGCTTGCGATCCAGCACAGGCTGGGCCGGCTGCGGGCGGCGGCGGGTAAACCGCCGGATAACATCGAATTTCATCTGTTCAGCAACACCGAGCACATTCTGCCCACCCACAACACGAAGGTCCGTGCCGCCTTCCTGAAGACGCTGCAGCACCGGAATGTGGTACTCCATCTCGGCGAGCCGGTTACGCAGGTGGAGCCCGGCATTCTGAGAACCGACGCGGGAGACGCCATTGCCGCCCAAGAAATTCTCTGGGTCACGGCAGCCGGCGCACCTGACTGGCCGGCAAAGGCGGGTATAGATACCGATGCTGGCGGGTTCATCAAAGTGACCGACACACTGCAATCGACATCACACCCTGATATCTACGCTGCCGGCGATATTGCAGCTATGGTCAATTACCCGAGGCCCAAATCCGGCGTGTTCGCCGTGCGCCAGGGCAAACCGCTGGCGCGTAATCTGCGCCGTGCGCTGCTCGGCAAGCAACCCAAGGCGTTTCGGCCGCAGTCGAAATTTCTCAGCCTTATTTCAACCGGCGACAAATATGCCATCGCTTCGCGCGGCGGCTGGTCGGTGAAGGGCAGGACGATCTGGACCTGGAAAGACTGGATCGACCGGCGGTTCATGGACAAGTTCAACGATCTGCCCGACATGGACGAAAAAGAAGACACCCAGCTGCCGAGCGGGTTGGCAAGCGCCGATGTCGTAAAGGAAATCTCCGCCATTGCCATGCGCTGCGGTGGATGCGGCGCAAAGGTCGGCGCCACCGTCCTGTCGCGCGCGCTGAATTCGCTGACGCCCGCGCCGCGCGACGACGTGCTGATCGGTCTGCATGAACCGGACGATGCGGCAGTGGTCGAAGTACCGCCAGGCAAGGTGATCGTGCACACGGTCGATTACTTCCGCGCCATGGTCGACGATCCCTATATTTTTGGAAAGATTGCGGCAAATCACAGCCTTGGCGATATTTTCGCCATGGGCGGCGATCCGCAGACCGCGCTGGCGGTCGCGACCGTGCCCTTCGGCATCGAATCCAAGGTAGAGGATACGCTGACCCAGATGATGAGCGGCGCGATGGAGATCTTGAACGATACGAACTGCGCTCTGGTCGGCGGGCATACCAGCGAAGGGCCGGAACTAAGCCTCGGTTTCGCCGTCAACGGCCTGATCGACAGGCACAAGATCATGCGAAAGGGTGGCTTGAAGCCCGGCGACAAGCTAGTCGTTACTAAGCCCATCGGCACCGGCACCCTGTTTGCCGCCGACATGCGTCACAAGGCGAAGGGCCGCTGGATCGCGTCCGCGCTAGATCACATGGTGATGTCGAACCGGCTGGGCGCCCAATGTCTGGTCGAGTACGGTAGCCGCTCGGCGACCGACATCACCGGTTTCGGATTGTTGGGCCATCTGGTTGAAATGGTGCGTGCATCCGAAGTCGACGTAGTGTTGGACCTGAATTCCGTGCCGCTGATGGATGGGGCCGAGGACACGGCGAAAGCCGGCATCCTGTCGTCGCTCCAGCCTCAGAACGTGCGTTTGCGGCGCGCTGTGGCTAATCCCGAGGAGGCCGGCAAAGACCCGCGCTATCCCCTGATCTACGACCCGCAGACCGCCGGCGGCCTACTCGCCAGCGTGCCGGCCGAAAACGCCGACGCCTGCGTCGCGGGGCTGATAGAACTTGGTTACGCACGCACAATGATCGTGGGCGAAGTGTTAGAGCAGTCGGAGCGCCTAGAGCCAATTACGGTGCGGGTTTAGACGTCAATTGTCTTCGCCTGCCTTTGGAAGAAGCGCCGCGTATACGGTCTGGCATACCGGTGTCGGGATATCCGCTTCGCGGCCCATTCGCACCACCGCGCCGGCCAGCCATGGCAGTTCCAGTCGGTTGCCGGCCTTCAGATCGTGGTGCATCGACGTGGTCATCTCAGCCGGGATGTTGTCAGCGAAATCGAGGCGACTGTCGCCGAAATCCGCCGGCAGGTCCACGCCGCGCGCCCGGCCGACGGCGGTGACTTCACGAAACACGCTGAGCAAGAACTCCCGGCCTTCCGGATCGGTACGTATCGGGCCGATCTCGCTGTTCATCAACGTGGTGGTCGAGCTCATGCCGACTAGAAAGACGAATTTCTCCCAAATCGTCCGTTCAATATCGTCGCTGATCTCTGCGTCTATGCGCCCTGCGGTCAGGGCATCGTAAAGCGCCGTGACGCGGCCGGACGAAGATCCGTCGGGCTCTCCTAAGACGATCCGCTGCATTGAGCCGATATGCTTGATGGTGCCCGGCTTCGAGATCGAGCTGGCAATAAACGCAACACCACCAATCAACCGTTCCCGGCCCACGATAGGTTCCAGTATGTCATCTCCGTCGACGCCGTTCTGCAGGGAAAGCACGATGGTGTCGGGGCGCAACATTGGTGCGATGACGCGACCCGTTTCTTCCGTATCCCATAGTTTGACGCCCAAGATAACACAGTCCACAAGCCCGACATCGGCGGGGTTATCCGTCGCCTGGGCAGGGTGGATCACGGCATCGCCCAGTTCGGCGCTGTCGATTCTAAGTCCGTTATGTCGGATAGCATCCAGATGGCGCCCCCGGGCGATGAAAGTGACGTCGGCACCTGTGGCTGCCATTCGACCGCCAAAATAGCCTCCAATGCCACCGCTTCCCATCATGGCAATGCGCATATTTATTCTCCCAGACTCTTCAGCAGTTTACGCCACGCCGCCTTTTCCTTAGCCGGTGCATAAAGTGGCGCGAGTTTTCGGCACCGGCGTTCCAGATCCTTCAGAAAGGCAGGATCGGTCTCGGCGCGGGTCAGCAGTTTCGCTAGCGCGGCTTCGTCCTCTGCCGGATAATATGCCGGATAGTCCTCTCCCAGCATGCCGACATTGCCGTCGATGCGCGATGCGATTACCGGTACTCCGCACACGATGGCTTCAGATACGATATTCGCGCCACCTTCCATGACCGAGCTTATCACCATGGCATGGCTACGGGCGAACTGGCGCCGAACCTGCCAGCCCGGCACCTCGCCTCGCCAGATATAACGCGGGTTCGACCGCATTTCCGTGCGCGCGCCCCTCTCCCATTTCCCGTCATGCGCTTTTCCAAGATGGACGACCCGTAACCGGGACTCATTAGGAACCATTCGGGCAGCGTAAGCCGCGCGCAGAGAGTCTTTCTCATCGCGCAGGTGCCCGGCCAAGACAGTTTCAAACCAGCGGGTCGACGGTGCGCGCGGAGTGGAAAGCGGCGGCGAAGACTGGTGTATCACTCGCAGTTTTTTCGCGTATTTCTTCGGGATCGCCCGGTGCACCAGTTCATGCAGGCAAACCAGTTCCGTCGCCCGATTCATGGAGCTCAGCGTCTCTTCCCGATGGCTGTGTTGGAATTTGTAGATATCCGTCCCTGCGAGCAGCACGACTAGCGGTTTATCGGGGTATCTGTCGGAAAAAGCATGGATCGATTTTGCCGAGCGCCAGGCATGCACGGCGACCAGCATGTCGGCGTTTTTTCCGTCGTCTTCCTCCGCGATCGCTACCTGGTGGCCCAACTGGCGGAGGATTCGGGCCCAGCGCACGGTAGTCGTGCGGTTTCCGGCGCGCGACTGTTTCCCTGCGGGTGTTACAAGGCTAATCTTCATCGCTCCAAACTAGCGCAGAAATATGACCGCACAAGTTACCACCGACTATCTTATCGAAATCATGCACAGCGCCCGGCAACGAACGCTGGAACTGCTCGAAGGGCTCAGCGACGAACAGCTCGTAGGCCCAAAACTGCCGATACTGAACCCAATGATCTGGGAAATCGGTCATGTTGCCTGGTTCTATGAATTCTTCATCCTGCGGCAGGAATACGGGTGCCAGCCCCTGCTGGAACGGGGTGATGCGCTCTACGATTCCATTGCCATCGCGCACGATACGCGCTGGGATCTGCCGATCTATCGACTGAGAGAGATAAAGGATTATATGGCGCGTGTGCTCGATACGCTCGTCGACCGGCTAGACGGCGGATTAGCGTCTGAACGCGACAGCTACCTCTATCAGTTCACGACTTTCCACGAAGATATGCATGACGAAGCGTTTACCTGGGCGCGACAGACGCTGGCCTATCCGACCCCGTCCTTCGCTCCCGGCGGGCCGCGCGCGGGAAGAGTGGCCGGAAGCGGCTCGCTTGACGGTGATGCGGTCATCCCCGGTGGCGAATTCCGCCTTGGCTCCAAGCCGGAAGATGCTTTCGTCTTCGACAATGAAAAATGGGCGCACGACATCAATGTGGCGCCGTTCCGCATGGCCCGTGCAACGGTGACCTGCGGCCAGTTTGCCGAGTTTGTCGAAGATGGCGGTTACAAGACTAACAGCCTCTGGTCGGAGGACGGGTTGGCGTGGCGGCGCGGAAGAGACGCGTCGCATCCGGTCTACTGGAAACACGATCGTTCAGGCGGCTGGAAGGTCCGCCTTTTCGATAGGTGGAACGATCTGAACCCGGACAGCCCGGTCGTTCATGTGAACTGGCATGAGGCAAACGCTTATTGTGTCTGGGCCGGGCGGCGTCTACCGACCGAGGTGGAATGGGAGTTCGCCTCGACCATGCGCCCCGGGCCCGATGGCGTTCTTTTCAAGACTGACAACCCTTGGGGTGATGAACCCGTGACAGCTGTTCATGCCAACATGGACGGGTTCGGTCTTGGCTGCGCCGATGTGGCGGACTACGAGGCGGGCGATAACGCTTGGGGCTGCCGCCAGTTGATCGGCAATGTCTGGGAATGGACGGCGGACACGTTCACCCGGTTCGCCGGCTTCGTGCCCGACGATTACAAGGAATATTCTGAGCCCTTGTTCGGTGCGACTAAGGTTTTGCGCGGCGGATCCTGGGTGACACGCAGCCGCTACGTTAATGCCAGGTACCGAAATTATTTCGGCCCGGAACGGTTTGATATTTTCTGCGGCTTTCGCACCTGTGCCGCCGAGTAACTATTTCATATGAAAATATTTTATATTTTAGAGTATATGCATCTGCAATAAAACGAACTGAACGCCGACGATAAGGTGCCGCAAAACACGCAAGGAAGGATGTCATGCAAGGTAAAATTGCGCTCGAAGAACATTACGCCATTGAGGATACGCTTCAGGATTCGAACGGCTATCTGCCGTCGGAAACCTGGGAGGAACTATCCGGGCGTTTGATGGATATCGAGGGGCGCCGCATCGACGAGATGGATCAGAATGGCGTCGAGATGATGATCCTGTCACTCAACGCTCCGGCCGTGCAGGCGATTTACGATCGTAATCGCGCCAACGAGATCGCGAAAAAATCCAATGACATGCTGGCCGAGTGGGTGCAGCGCAATCCGGGCCGGTTCCGAGGGTTCGCTGCCTTACCGCTTCAGGATGTCGACATGGCATGTGCTGAAATGGAGCGATGCGTCAAGGAACTGGGCTTTGTCGGTGCCTTGGTCAACGGCTTTTCGCAAATCGATACCGAGGAATCGGCTGTCTATTACGATCTGCCCCAATACGCCCCGTTCTGGGATGTGATAGCCGATCTTGACGTGCCGTTTTATCTGCATCCACGCAACCCGCTACCGAGCATGGCGCAGATTTATGAAGGCCATCCCTGGCTCTTGGGGCCGACCTGGGCTTTCGGCCAGGAAACGGCCGTTCATTCGCTACGTCTGATGGCGTCAGGTCTTTTTGATCGGCATCCGAATCTGCAGATTGTGCTGGGTCATATGGGTGAGGGGTTGCCATACAGCATGTGGCGGATCGACAACCGAAACAAATGGGTTGGCGACGAACGCGCCTATCCCGCGAAAAAAATGCTGGGCAACTATTTCCAGAACAATTTTTACATCACGACGTCGGGTAACTTCCGGACCCAAACGTTGATCGACGCGATGCTGGAAATCGGTTCTGACCGGATCCTATTTTCCGCCGACTGGCCGTTTGAAAACGTGGATCACGCAGCGAACTGGTTCGACGTTTGCACGATCAGCGAAGACGACCGCTTGAAAATAGGCCGCACCAATTCCATGCATTTGTTCGATATCGAGCTTTAAACTGACTAACCGGCACGCGCCCGTATCGGAACCGCAAGCGTGACGACAAAGATGAGTGCCGCGGCGACGACGATCGCCGGGCCGGACGGCAGGTCCCACAACAGAGATCCCTGCAACCCCAGTGCTACGGCAATCGATCCGGCGATTGCGGCAAAGATCGCCATCTGTTCGGGCGTGCGTGCAAACCGCCGGGCCGCCGCTGCCGGGATAATAAGCAGTGCCGTCACCAGCAGAATGCCGACAATTTTCATGGCCATCGCGATGACCAGGGCGAACAAAATCATAAAGGCGATCTGGGTACGTATGATGTTGACCCCCTCGGTCCTGGCGAGATCCTCGTGTACCGTGATGGCGACCAGGTCTTTCCAAAGCCACGCCAGAACGCCCAGCGCCACCGTTCCTCCGCCGTATACCCATCCGATATCCGTCGGCGTGATAGCCAGAATATCGCCGAACAAATAGCTCATGAGGTCGACCCGCAGGGCGGATAGGAATGAGACCGCGACCAACCCAAGCGCCAGTGAAGAGTGAGCCAGAATGCCGAGAAGCGTGTCTTCCGCCAGGTGGCGCTGGCTGCGGAGATATACCATCCCGACCGCAATGAAGAGGCAGACGCCAACGATGCCGATATTGACATCTATCCCAGCAATGAATCCGACCGCGACACCAAGAAGCGCTGAATGGGCCAGCGTATCCCCGAAATAGGCCATACGCCGCCACACAACGAAAACGCCGGTTGCTCCCATTACGGTCGCCACACCGATGCCGGCGATGAGCGCGAAGAGAACAAAATCAGGCATGATGATGGTCGTGGTCGTGCGAATAGAACGCAACGGCCGAAGCGGCCTCGCCGAACAGTTCTAGATAGGCCGGGTCCCGAGAGACGGCATCCGGCAGACCGGAACAGCATACATGCCCGTTCAGACAGACCACGCGGTCTGTTGCCGACATCACAAGGTGAAGATCGTGGGACGCGAGCAGAATGCCGCAACCTCGTTCGTCGCGAATTTTTCGTATCAGTTCGTAAAATTCGGTCTGTCCATGGACGTCGACATTCGCTGTCGGCTCGTCCAGGACCAGCAGATCTGGTTCGCGCAGCAGGGCGCGCGCCAGCATAACGCGCTTCAGCTCGCCGCCAGAAAGCAAGCGGATTTCTTGATTGAAAACGGCCGATGCCCCAACGCTGGTGAGCGTTTTCTGTAGTATTTCAGGATCGCTGATTCCCGACATCGCGAGAAACCGCTGAACGTCCAGCGGCAGTGTTCGGTCGACGGTCAGCGATTGCGGCGTGTATCCCACACGCAAATCGGCGGATGAGGTAACGGAGCCTTTGCCCGGTTTTTCCAGGCCCAGCAGAACCCGCACCAGCGTTGTTTTCCCTGATCCGTTAGGACCGATCAGCGTCACCAGTTCGTTGCGGTGGATCGCGATATCGACATTGTCCAAAACGGTGCGACGTCCGTGCTTTACCTCGATCCCGATGCCGGATACCAGCGGTCCCGGCGCGGTGATAGCACCGTCAGACATTGGCGGTTGTTACGCAATCTCGGCACAATCCAATGATTTCAACAGTCGGATGGCCGACTTTGAAACCCAGCCCGGCAGCCTTTTTTTCGATCAGACCCGCGATTTCCGGGTCGTCCAGTTCGCCCACCTGGTTGCAGCTTTCGCAGATCAGGAACTGGCCGGTATGAGCTTCGCCCGCCCGCCCGCATCCGACGAAGGCATTCAAGGATTCGATCTTGTGTACGAAGCCGTGCTCGACAAGAAAATCCAGCGCCCTGTATACGGTTGGGGGCGCCGCGCTCCGTTTGCCATCATGCAGCTCTTCCAGAATGTCGTAAGCCCCGGTTGGGGAGTGCCGGTTCCAGACGATCTCCAGCACCCGCCGGCGCAACGGCGTGAACCGTAACCCCAAGGATTTGCAGCGTTCTTCAGCGGCAGCCAGCGCGTCCGCGCTACAGGCTTTATGGTTGTGCCCCAAGGCCGGAAACGCTTCTTGTCGATCAGATGGTGTCATCGGGATCTCCTGCAATTGACGCAACAGCTCGTGTGTGTCACGTATCGTTACATTATAACAAAAAGTTGTTTGATGCCTACCCGTCTCCAATTTGCCCTGTGCAGCCTTTGTCTGTTGCTAGCCCATGCGTCTTCGGCGCTGGCGCAGCCCCGCGTGGTAACTACGATCCCGCCGCTGCATTCCCTGACGGCACTGGTGATGGAGGGGGCCGGCTATCCGCAGCTTTTGCTGAAGGGCTCGGAATCGCCGCACCGGTATTCGCTTCGTCCGTCACAGACCCGATTGATTGCTTCGGCGGAAATCATCGTCCGGGTAGGGGCCTCGTTTGAAATTTTCATGAATAAGCCACTGCGGGCTCTCGCCGGCGATGCCGTCGTCATCGACCTCGACAAGATCCCGGGTATTCAGCACTTCTCCGTGCGCGACCACCACGAACATCACTATCACAAGCATTACGGTCACGGACCGGCCAGGGATCCGCACATTTGGCTTCATACCGGTAACGCCGCGGAGATGGTAAAGGTGATCGCCGGTATTCTTGCAGGTAAAGACCCTGAAAACAGTGCCCTTTATGCCGGTAACGCAGCCCGCACATCGATCCGTCTCCGTTCCCTTAAGATGGAAATAGACCGGATGGTTCAACCCGTCCGGACACAACCCTTCGTCACGTTCCATGATGCGTGGCAGTACTTCACAGCGGAATTCGGATTGAAGTTCGTAGGTGCACTCACTCTGAACCCGGAGAGAAAACCGGGGGCGCGTCGCCTGGCGCAGGTCCGGGAGACCGTTCGAAAGACCGGCGCACGCTGCCTGTTTTCGGAACCTCAATTTCCGTCTTCGCTTGCGCGCGTGGTGGTCCGCGGCACGCCCGCAAAAATCGGCGTTCTTGACCCGGTGGGGGCCAAGCTGTCGCCCGGATCCGGTCTCTATTTCAGCCTAATGCGGCAGACAGCCTTGGAAATGACAACGTGTCTTGGGAGTTCTGGCGGTTAAACTGGCTCACTCACATAAGCCGGAGCCGAAGATAAACAAGGAAACCCCTGCCACCCGATATCGATCCCGGTTCGAGCTGACGATCGCAGCTGCCTGATCCCGGAAGACACGATTACGTCGGCTTCTGCCCTCGGTTACGAGCAGTGTACGCGGGGCGATCTCGTCAATCTGGTAGGTATGGATGCAATGACGGCGACCGTCCTAATCGCCTTTGACTCAAATTTGTCCGAATGCGTGGAACCGGGCCTACCTGCCGTCTGATAGTTCAGACGCCCGCGCTCTCGTCCGGTTCCAGGTCCACTTCCAGCGCCTGTAACACTCGCGAATGCGAGATATAAGCGCCGATCATCAGGGTCAGCTCGACGATCTGTCGGTCCGTAAGATGGTATTTCAACGGCGCGAAGACGGCATCTGGGACGACAATGTCCCGCGCCATCGCGTCTACATAGGCAAGGACCGCGCCCTCGCCGCAATCGAAAAGGTCGGAATTCTCCCAATCGGCCAGCGCGTCGCATTCGGCCTGGGTCATACCTTCGTCGGCGGCGAGTTTCGGCACATGCTGGCGCAGAACATAGGCGGACGATGTCAGGTGACCCAGCCGAATGATAACGATTTCGCGCAATCGCCCGCTGAGTTCGCTACCCCAGCGGATCCGGTTTATGTGATCGAACCAGCTTTCCGCCAGTGGCGGGCTATGCAGCAGCGTGCGGTATACGTTGATCAGGCTGCCGCGGCGGCGGCCGGCTATCCTTTCGACCAGATCGCCATGATCTGGCAGATCCTCCGGGTTCAAAAAGGGGACGCGGGCCATGTTTGCCTGTACTCCTGAAGGTATATGATCGTCGGCAAGTTTAGCGCCTACAGGAGATCCATGACATGGCTAACATCGTCGTACAGGACGACAAGATCCTTCGCTTCCTGCAGGTAATTCTCGATCCCGATGTCGCGCCGAAACGCGTGGATGCATTCCGCGATTACCTGGCATTTGACGTGCCCGACCCCGATGCCTGGTTCGAAGAACAACGGCAGGCAGCCTCTGCCGTTTATCCGTCGAAGATAGTGATGGTGGGTGATGAAGACGCCATGCGGGCGGCGCTGCCGGACGCTGACGCCGTGGTTAGCGAGAGTTTCCGCGTCTGTTCCAGCGACCTCGCCGCCGCCCCCGGTTTAAAGCTAGTGCAGAAATTTGGTATCGACGTGCGCAACATAGACGTGGAAGCCTGCCGGAAAGCCGGCGTTCCGGTGCGGACCCTGCGTCGCCGCGTAAACGGTACGGTGGCGGAACACGCGATCCTTCTGATGTTGGCGGTTGGCCGCAAGCTCATCGAAACCCATGGCGCGCTCGACTTCGTGTCGTTGCAGGCGTTAGGTTACCAACCTGCCAAATTCGATCCTGATCATGTCGCCGGTGCTAACTGGGCACGGATACACGGATTGCGCAGCCTGCAGGGGGCGACGCTGGGTGCGCTCGGCCTGGGCGAGGTTGGCCGTGAGGTTGCGATGCGGGCCAGTGCTATGGGTATGGAAATCCTGTACTACCAGCGCACGCGACTGCCGGAGGATATCGAAGCGGCGTGTTCCGCGACTTACGTGTCCTACGAAGAACTTCTGGAAAGGTCTGATTTTGTCAGCGTTCACCTGCCGCT
>TARA_B100000674_G_scaffold137850_2_pt1 | contig 29884 bp, 29 predicted proteins | sample TARA_B100000674 | Tara Oceans TARA_B100000674 (sample SAMEA2622759) | marine metagenome | biome: marine biome (ENVO:00000447); feature: surface water layer (ENVO:00002042); material: "saline water (ENVO:00002010), including plankton (ENVO:xxxxxxxx)" | depth 5 m | reverse complement strand
GTGATTTGAGATTGCGACAATCGAGCCTTGACCTTACCCTTGTATCCCCCAAGCGTAAGCGAACGGAATATCTCCGCTTGTTCGCTCCCGCTGGGGCCAAAAGCCCTAGCGTCAGAGTGCATCCAAAGTGTACTGAATATTCTTAGGTTAATAAATCACCGGAAGTAATCCCATCAACAAAGGCAAATTATCCACGATTTATTTCTTACGAATCAAGCGAATTTCACCGAGTATCCTAGGAACAGAATCTAACTGAGTCAATAATATATTTTTCAATTCTGATGTCCTTACCACGAATGGATTTTCCCACTCAATTTCACAGATTTCTGAAGCATTAGTTACTCTCCCAACGACAAATTGTAAATCGAGACTTGCATGAACAACATCTCCGACACTGACTCTTTTTTTCTGGAATGGCGAATATTGAATTTCTGATGTTGAAATCATATGCTTTTCAACCCCTGTGGATTGTTCTACTTCTCCGGATTTTGCTAAGATTTCTGGATGCGTAAGTATGCAGCCATTTGAAAAATCTGAAGCATTTCCGTTACGAAGGGCCAATCCTACTCTGTCTCCCGAAAATGATTGAGTGACATCGGCATCCATTACCTGAAGCGATTTTACTTCTGCTGAACCTCCAGAAGGAAAGACAGATAGACGGTCATGAACTGAAACCTTCCCGGATTGAACATATCCAATCACAACTAAACCGATACCCTTCACCTGGAAGTATTGATCAACGGCAATAGCAAGTGGTTGCTTTGATATTTCTACTAAATGGGGCTTAATCTCTTCGAGTATAGAATAGAACTCCTCTCGCAAAATAATCGCATCTCTACTTGATTCCCGCCATTGGCTTAGTCCAACCTGTTCGAACATCAATTTAACTTGGTCTGGATCTATCCATCCTCCATTTGGTGGATTGATAACATACAATCCTTTTGTAATTCCTGAAGAAGCAAAAGCGATTAAAATCTCACCAAAATATTTGTCCAATGCTTCGATTTCAATCATCCCTACTTCAGCAACGGAAAGAGCCGAAAGAAATGGGCGTAGTTTATCTGGATACTTCACCGGTCGAATGATTGAGAGTATATTTTGCTCGTCTCCAATCATTTCTTTGTGTACATAGGTTTGAACGTCTCTAGTTTCTGTTGATTTTGCGATTTCAGTAGCCAAAACGTCTGAACCAACCATTGCAATATTGAGAACTGGCATGGATTCACTTTCCTGTTCCAGTCATTTTCATGTAAGACTCGATTCGTCCAGTGTAATCTTCCTCTTCGAGTTGATGCAACGCGTTAACCCCGAAACTTTGAAGAGTAAAACTTGCTGTTACAGTTGCGTGAATTAACGCGAACTTTAATTCGTCTAGAGAAACTTCACCAATGCCCAAGGCGAGTCGACTTGCGAGTGTTCCTGCAAAAGTATCCCCACAGCCGGTGGGATCTACCACCGTTTCTGTTGGGTATGCAGGCAAAGCAATTAATCCATCAGGGTGAATTGCAAGTACACCATGCTCTCCTTTTTTGATTATGAGAATACCACCGTTCATCATCCCACGTACTTTATTTCCCGCTCTGACAAGATTTGAATCGTCTGCTAGCAACTTAATCTCTCCATCATTTAGAACAACAATGTCAACTTTTTTCATGACATCGAGAAGTTCTTTAGATGCGATATCAATCCAAAGATTCATGCTATCCAAAATGGTACACCGGGTTGGTTTAGTTTGTTCAATGACCTGATTTTGAAGAGATGGATGTAAATTCGCACAGAATGTGATTTTGGGTTCCTTCATCTCTGTTGGTACCTTAGGATTGAAATGTTCAAACACGTTCAAATGTGTTTCATGCGTTTTGGCTTCCGCCATATCGCCATGATAAGACCCTACCCACCGGAATGTTTCTCCGTCAGCAACTTCAATTCCGCTTGTATCAATCCCAGCAGATTGAAGAAGTTTCATGTCATTTTCATGAAAATCCTTTCCAACAACGCCAATAAGTGCGACACCATCACCTTCCTGACGGAGGTTATGAAATGATGATGCAAGCCCAGCATAAGTTGCAGATCCTCCGAGTAGATTTTCAAAATTACCTTCTGGTGACTCTACAGAATCGTAAGCTAAACTGCCGATAATTAGTATATCCACTCAATCACTTCCCTACCAATTCTTGATGGTTTTCTATGTACTGAATGGTAATATCACGGCTATTGAAGTCTTTTTCATCCATAATCATTCGATGCAAGGGTACAAGATGTTCTACTCCAGTGATGATGGTTTCATCTAGAGCTGTTTTCATGCGACTGATGGCCTTTTCCCGAGTCTTTCCCCAAGTGAGAAGTTTTGCAAGAAGCGAATCAAAGCACCCCGGCATCTCATATCCAGGGTGAGCATGCGTATCACATCTGATTCCATAGCCTCCGGGGAAATGGCACTCCCACAACCTTCCTGGACTGGGAACAAATTCCCTGGGATCTTCCGCATTTAGCCGACATTGTATTGCATGACCATTCCATTCAATTTCATCTTGTTCGAGCATCAAAGATTCGCCTTGTGCAACTCTGATGCCAAGTTCAACAAGATTGTGACCAGTGATTAACTCCGTGACAGTGTGTTCAACTTGTACTCTCGGATTTACCTCAAGGAAATAAAAATCACCATTTTCATCTCTCAAAAACTCAAATGTTGCAAGCCCGCTATAACCTACGGATTCAGCACCCCTGCAAACTAAATTTCCAATCTCTTGTCGCTTTTCGTTCGTCAGCCAAGGGCCCTCTTCAATCAATTTCTGATGTCTCCTTTGAATTGAACAAAATCGCTCTCCAAAATGAATAGCAGATTTTCCGTCTGCAAGAACTTGAAATTCAACATGCTGGGCTCCTTTGATGAATTTCTCAACAAAAACCCGCTCATCACCGAAAGCGGACTTTGCTCTGCTTTGGCATAATTTAAGTGCAGAGGAAAAATCTGACGCTTCTTCAACAACTTGCATGCCAATACCTCCACCACCAGCCGCTGCTTTGATGATCACAGGGTAGCCTATTTCCTCGGCAAGAGCAATCGCTACAGAGGCATCAGAAATAGGTTCAGAACTGCCTTTTGCAGTAGGCAAACCAGCATTTTCCATTGCAGCCCTTGCCTCAATTTTATCGCCAAGAAGAGAAATTACATCCGCTGATGGACCAATGAAGGTGATGTTCTCTTCCTCTAACCGCTTCACAAAACCTGCATTTTCAGCCAAGAAACCATATCCGGGATGTACTGCATCACATTGTAGTTCTTTAGCCGCTTGTACGACGGCCTCTATGTCCAAGTAGGAGTCAAGGGGATTTGTTCGAGGAATTTCATGTGCAAAATCAGCCATCCGGACTGGCAAAGACAAACGATCTTCCCGACCATGAATAATTGCAGACTCAATACCCATGTCTCTTAAGGTCCTCAAGATTCGAAGGGCGATTTCACCCCGATTGGCAATCAGCACTCTTTTGAATCCCATAACTCAAGCGAACACAAGACAACCTATGAGGAAAACGGTTGAAAGAATACGATTTGGCTTTGTTTAAACAACCCTGTTGCTGGCGAGAAAAAGTCAATACACGTCTCTGAGGTATCTCTTTTCTTCTTTCATCATTCTTTTCTCCACGTAGGCAGTAGCATCATCTTTTGACATTCCTCCGTGAGTTTCTACAATTTCAATAAGTGTTCTGTGCACATCTTTGGCCATGTATGTTTTATCTCCACAAACATAGAAATAAGCACCATTATCAATCCACTTCCAAATTTCTTCTCCATGCTCAGCCATTCGGTTTTGAACGTATATTTTCTCTTCTTGATCTCTGGACCAAGCCGTCGTGAAGTGTTCAAGTTCGCCATTATCTAACCAATTCAAAATTGTTTCTTTGTAATAAAATTCAGTCTTTTCAGATTGGTCTCCAAAAATGAGCCAGTTTTTTCCTGGAGCCTTATCATGGACTCGCTGTTCCATGAAAGCCCTAAATGGTGCAATTCCAGTTCCGGGACCAACCATGATGATATCAGTTTCTGGGTCATCAGGTAATACAAATGACTTAGTCGGGGACATGAATATACCAACATCTTTTCCTGTCATAGCCAATTCATCTGCCATGTAAACCGTTGCTAATCCGCCTCGATCTCGCCCATGATGGTGATACCTTACAATCCCAACTGTTAATTCAACAAAGCCGGGGTGTGCATCATGACTTGATGCAATAGAATACAGTCTTGGCTTTAGATTATCTGCAAGTGTAAGAAATTCCTCTGGAGTGTACCGTATATCAAATTCTTCAATTACATCGATATAATCTCTCGACCAGATATAATCTTCAAGGGCATCAGGGTTATCGTATAGGTGCCTTGATTTTGAGGCAGGATCATCACTAGGAATAGAACGATTCAGCTCGATTTCTTGACCAGTATCATCGCTCCAATCCAAAATCAATTCGCCGTCAACGGACTTTCTGTTTCTTGATGTCATTTTCACTTGTATATTCATGCCTGATGAGATTATTTTATCTTTGAGCGATTGAATGAATTTCTTGTTAACTCTGTGGATTTCTACATCTTTTTTGAGTGATTCTCGCAAACTTTTTTCGCCTTTACCAGCGTTTACTATTTCCTCTGGATTCCAATTTTGTAATTCAATGATTCTGTCCACGAGAGGTTGTGGGTTTTCTGGAATTACGCCCAGAGCATCTCCAACCTTGTAATCCAAGCCTGAATCACCTAAATCGAATACGACATGTCTCGTTTCCTTTCGGCTTCCTTCACCGTTAAGGATATAGTTCTCGGTAATTTTTGAAGAGTATGGGTTCTTAGCACTCCAATCGGTCAATGACTTCACCAATATAACCCAAAAGTAGGTCGTTTATGACGCTTCGTGCGAACATCAATAGGTGAATTTCATCTGGGTCAATTTGTGAAGATTGAATTACTCGGAACAGGAAACGCATTTTTGCCTTCTGGACGTACGCATTCTTTTTTATTAATTGATGAAAAAATTTTGATAGACATGCCTCCAACAGCGCTTTTTTCACTTCGGAAACGTGGGATATCACCTCACAAAATTAGTACAATTTTGTTTACGCATGTTCATGGCGATCATGTCTTCGGGATACCTTTTTTCCTCTTGGAGAGAAAGTACATCTCTGACAGAGAGAGTTTACAAACCCTGACTATCGCTGGTTCACCTCTTGTTAAAGACAGGGTAGAAGAACTATGCGAACTGGCTTACCCAGGTTCCTTAACCGAGGAACTGAGAAAAATTAGGTGGGTCGATATTCCAGATGTAACCGGATGGACATTTGAAAGATTTGAAGTATTGCATGATGAGTCTGTAGAACCCCATGGATGGTTCTTGGAACATGAGACTGGATTGAAATTGGTTCACTCAGGCGACAGTGGTCCTTGTGAAACCCTGTGGAATCAAATTAAAAGAGCAGATTTGGCGTTTGTCGAAATGGGCATACCAGAATATGTTGAATCTGAAATGCATCACAAACCCTCTTCCATACTAAAACTTGCGAATGAAAACCCCTCATGCGAAATCATCGTCACTCATACATATATCGATTCAGAATATGAAATTCTGACAAAGACCTTACCATCTCACCCTTCGAATGTGCGTCACCCTAATGACGGTTTTACCGTAAAATGGAATGGTTTAAATCTTACCTTTAGTGAATAATCAAGTGATATTTTTTGCAAAATCAATTGGTAACTGTGGACTCATAACGCCTAATTTGTAATTCAATTTTGATGAGGAAATGAATCATTATTTTTTCGAGAGTGAACAGACTTATTACATGGACTCGGACTCATGCGACCTAGCAGCCCCGACCAGTAGGGCCGTTCCAATTGAGGCGATAAGTAATGACGGAGAATATATTCGACGATATTCTTCTGCAAGACACACTATTCGTAAATAAAGAAGCCCTTCGCCATACCTATCAACCTGACAAATTGCCTCACAGGAATACTGAAATTGAAGCATTAAGTTTCAACCTTGTGGAAGCATTGAAAGGACATATTCCATCAAACATGGTCCTTTACGGCGTTACTGGAGCAGGGAAAACCGCTGTGACAAAATACGTATGTAGCCAGCTTGAAGAAAAAGGGAAAATGCTGGATAGAGGCGTTTTTCCCGTCGTTGTAAATTGTCGACAAATCGATACACAATACCGTGTTCTCTCTCACCTTGGTAACACGTTACTTGAAACCTATGAATTACCAGACATTCCGTTTACAGGATGGCCAACCGACCGAGTGTTCAAAGAACTTGTAAAAAGAATGGAAAATAGAGGCGGAGTATACGTCATCGTATTGGACGAAATCGATCATCTCATCAAGAAGGCTGGAGACGACCTTCTTTACAATTTAACAAATCTAAATGCTGAGTTAACTAATGCCAGAGCATGTGTAATTGGGATATCTAACGACTTAAAATTTACAGATTATCTTGACCCTCGAGTGAGAAGCAGGCTGGGCCAACAAGATATCATTTTCAACCCATACAATGCTGAACAACTTCAAGAAATCCTCATGGCGAGAGCCTCTCTTGGAATCTCAGAAGGCGTTCTCGCTGATGAAGTGATACCGCTTTGCTCCGCTCTTGCTGCACAAGAACATGGTGATGCAAGATGTGCTCTAGATCTCTTGAGAGTATCTACAGAAAAAGCAGAAAAAGAACTTGCAGAGTTGGTAGAAAAGCGACATGTAAAAGCTGCACAGGCACAGATTGAATGTGACCAAATTACTCCTGTCATACGAACGTTACCAACCCAACAAAAAATAGTACTGGCCTCCGTTCTCATCAATCAGATCAACGGATTAAAAAATATACAAACAGGCGAAGTACACCACATATACAAACAAGTCTGCCAGTATTCTGGACAACCCATGTTATCTGCTCGAAGAGTCTCTGGACTTATCTCTAATCTTGACATGTTAGGGCTAATTTCCGCTAAAACAGTAAGTAAAGGAAGATATGGTCGTTCGAAGCAAATTAACCCCTCACTCCCAGCAAACATAGATGCCCAAAAAATCATCACTCAATCTGAACCATTATTGAACGGTATTTTCACACACAAGTATCGTTATCAATCCAAATTATGAAAAGAAATAGTATCCCAAGACTCATAACCGCCCCGGAGTTGGCCGCCATATGCCTGAAGAGAAGGACAAACAATCATCTTCCGATGACGGAGAAAAAGATGACTCCCTCTTAAGCGCCCTGCTTTATCCTGGAGAAGCCTTGGCCAAATGGTATTTGTCAATAGGAAGTCTGGGCCTATTCCTATCCATTCTGAATGTCATTGGTATGATAGACGATGTGTACCGAGTCTCATGGTCTGGCCTTTTGACAATGGAAGCCTTAGGGGATGCCTTACTGATGAAGGATTCATCTCCCAACTTTGCTATCAGTGATGCCGTATTCATGATCCTGTGTGGAGGATTGGTATTCCTTGGATTTAGGTGGGTAAATTCCAAAGAAGGTGGAGCCTCCTCCTTCTTGAGAGGCCTATTCATCAATGATACTTGGTCATCACTCACCAATCCTGTCTTGGGAGGATGGTCAAAAACCGGAGGCGCTTGGTGCCTGCTGTTAGGAGTTCTGTTTTACCTATACTGGGGGGTTAGATACACACGATGGATTGACCCTGGCGTATACGTGGTTACAATTGCACTCCTTGCATCAGGAATTGCCCTCAAAGGTGTTTCTCAAGTCACACCCCAGGAATCCTAAAGGTGTCCGTTCCTTTTTGTGACAGCATCAAAAAACCCCATTATGATGCCAAGCCAGAGTGCTACCGACCAAATTATGAGTAAAACAAACCCCGAAAATGGTTTTTTTATGATTACAAAAAAGATAGGTTTTCTCCAGAACAAAATAGCCCAAATTACCAATAGTGTGAATGATAATACATGATGTAGTGAAAAGAACTCAACATTGTATAATTGATTTGCTGCAATTATTGAAACATTGATTGCTAGAAGAGGAATCAGGCACAAAATCAACCATGATGAACCCATAAAGTCAAACCCAGGGCCTTGGCGTGATTTACTGGGATATTTTCTTACAATCCTTGTATGTGCTCTTGCATCCCTCATCCTTTTCTTGAAGAATCTGGAAAATTCAGTCTCTGGAATATGACTCACAATGGCTTCTGGCGTGTATACGATCTGTCCTCCTGCCTGAATAAGTAAGAGTGATACTTCCATATCTTCAGCATGATACCATTCTGGATTAAAGCCACCCACCGAGAGTAATTTTTCCCGCAAGAACATAGAGCATGGCCCGTTTGCAAGGGAGGTCCTTCTGCTTCGATTTTGGTATTTTGTTTCAATCTCGATACTTCTTACCTGACTCACAATGTCATCAGCACGACCAAATCGGGTTCTCCCCGTAACCGCATAGACATTTTCTTCCTCCGAAGCGGACAATTGCAACAACATCTTCTCAATCCAGTCAGGCTCTGGTCTCACATCGATATCAGTAATTGCAACCCATGTTCCTTTTGAGGCTTCAACGGCTGCCATTCTTGCGGCTGAAAGACCTAGAGGAGAAGTAGAGATTGATTCAACAAGTTCATGCTTACCCCATTCTTCAACTTTCATCGTTGTTCCATCTGATGACCCGTCATCAACAAGAATTATTTCCAATGGACGATGTGTTTGATTTACCAACGCATGCAAGCACTCATCTACCCATGATACGCCATCTCTCACGCATACGTTAATGCTTACAAGTGTCATTGTATTTCCTCAAACAACTCAAGTATTGTCTTACACCTTGATTTCATTTCTTCAGTTGTCACTGCAAGTACTGCTCCTTTGCCAGGTTGACCGTAAAAAATATTTGAGTGTAGAGGAGCCATGAGATGGATTACAAGAGGAGCCAAATCCTCCTCACCATCCACATCGACAAGCGTTGATCTGTCCGAATGTAAGGCAAACTTTAGACAACTTATCAAGTCACTTGTAATCATTCCTGCGGGATTTTGACAGTGTATCCTTTCTTCAAAAGGGGCGTTATCGAAGGAGTAATCCACTTTTTTCCTTTTTGTCAAGCCGTCCACAAGAGCAATATCCGGAATCACACCTATTTCGATTGCTGCATTTGTACAAACGTCTCCCACAGTGATGATTTGTCCAATATTTGCTGATTCAATTGCTTCTTTCATAGCGATCTCAGGATATTCCTCAGGACCCTCAAATAGAACACCACTTGGATGTTTTAGAAATGCCTCTGCTTCTTTTGTCATCTTAAAACTCTTCAATTGGGTTGAAGGAGGGAACCATAATTCTCCGTTTCGTGAGATGGCTCCAGATCTTATTCTTGAGGATGAAACAATACCGCCTGAATTATCAGATAAATGATTAATCTCAACGATGGTTAAGGGAACTAAATCATTATTTATCCTCATGAGGTTTATTTCTTGACAGTTCGACAAAGTCTCAGGGGTGCACACAATACCATCACAATCAGTCCTAGAGGGAGCTGGCCCAAACGTATCTTTCAATTCAAACGTCTTGACCAATCCTTTTGCATTTAAGTCAGCCCATTCTAAGATCGAATGACGACGTTTCGAAAATGGTTCAACCAAATCTGATTTTTTTGATGCCATTGCATCAGATGTAATCCAAACTTCAAGGAACTGGGTTCGTTTAAGCGATTCTTTGAGTAGGTGCTCATGGCCTTTGTGGAACCTATCAAAGGTCCCACCTACGAGACACCGCTCTAAATCTTGCACCATGAATCCTCCATTGTAAAGAACGGTCTTTATTTGCTACGGAAAAATCTGTGCCCCAACGTTAAACAGCCCTTATCATTGTTTCCTCCAGAGCATGACCCTATACATCGGGGCGTCTGTATGAGCAGATGGTTGTCTCAACATCACTCTCTCGTCCGCCAAGGACCCATAGTCCACCCATATCGTCCATTGGTTTGCATCAGAAGTCATTCCTAGAGGTCATCCTGATCTTCGACAATGGCACATGCCGCTGCATTGGTATCACCAATCATTGTTTCCTCATGATGATGTTGCATGCGCGGCACTTATGTGCAATAAGTCATAATTCATGAAAACGTCGATATAATTCAAGATGAATAGCCTCATTTGCATATACTTCTTCAGAAACAAATGGTATCTTTTTCCTAAATAACCAACCTACCAATGGATGTGTTCTTCCCTCAGGAGGAGCGTAGACCGTTTTTATGGCATCATAAACATCCAGAAGGGCTTCCTTTCCGATGCCCTTTTCAAGATGATTTACGAGATGAATTTCTTGAATTTCGGGTGGATTATCACATAGTATAATCGCCCAAGGCACATCTAGTTTGGAAAGGAATGTACGACCTGCATGGGTTGCCAATTGCTGTATGAGCCAGGTTTTCCCTAAATGTAGCCATAATTTCCAGTGGATTTTACGCATCACTTTTCGCTGCTCGACTGGAGACAATAATTGGTTTTCAATCAATAACTTGTATTCTACTTCAATGTTTTCTAAATGCAAATTAGCAATCAAATCTGGACGTTTCCAAATAATTTGTATTACCTTGTGTGACAATACTGGAGCTATTGACCAATATTTCACAGCAGAGAGAATCATCTCAGAATATTCATCCTCTACCCATTCAATTGAGCAGAGATAAGTCGCAGCAACCACAGGTTCAGAAAGCAAATGGTTGTATCTCATCGGATCTTTACGAACTCTCAGACAAAGTTCGTCGAAAATTGTTTCTGATTGGGTAGCATATCTGACAAGTTCGGCATCATTGAATGACTTTGTTGGTAAACAATCCACCCAATTTACTGCAATATCTGGTGGAAGGTTTCTCCATTTGTGCACCATATTCTCCGAAGAGGAAGCTAGCATAGCTGCGAGAGGAAAATTTGAAGCTATCTTCCCAGCCCAATCGTCATTTGGTTCATGTAAATGTGTAGCTATCCACATGGCTTCTATTTCATCTTGAGGATTATGAAATACAGATTTGAGGGTTGGCTCAAACCTCAATTCTTGAGCATGAGATGGCATCACCCAATCTTTTGGAATAACTAAACTATCCATCGCATCCGATTCTTCAATGTAAACAGAAATTCTCTCTGGAAAGTGTACTCTGAGATTGCTGTTGGTAGGACTTTGAGAAACTTTAGTCGGGAAATTGAACTCTTGTTTGGCAATAACTAACTTGCATGATTCCATTTCTTGATGATGTGAAAATAGTTCGTGTAGATCTAAATCCTCCCACTTTGCGTGTATGATGAAAGGTTTGCTTATTGTGGATAACGACCACCTTATGAGTGCTTCACCTGCTGTATCTGACATTCCGGTCGTATCAATAAATTCACAATCTAAACCCTTCGACCACTTTCGCCAACCAAAATCCTTCACGACCATTTTCGTAAGAGAATTTATTTTTTGTTTCGACAGGTAGTCACTTAGCCTCTCATATTTTTCCATTATTCTTTTTTCGGCTAATCGCGGATGCAACAACTGAAGCCAATTTTTCAAAACATCCATCGGCATTTCGTCAGAGGAATTACCAACCAGTTCACCATCTGCGATGACAAAATGATTTTGACGATGGTTTCTTAGGAGATTTTTCGTTGTATTGCGAGAATATATCTGCGCTTGAATCGGGCCTGATGGTCTTACTAGAGGCCCCTGCTTTCCTGCTTTGCCGATTGTAACTGTGCCAGATTTCATGAAAGTTGGTAAATTTTGACTATTTTGTGGATCGAACCATTTACCTACTTCGGGAATTTCTCGGTTTTTGGAATTCAATATTTTGGCTCTCGAAATACCGATCACTATGGGAGTGTCCACATAGGCTTCAATGGTATCGGGAGGAGACAATGTTGGAGGGGAAGAAACAATCTCTTCATTTAGATCCCACCAGATTGGTTCCTTATCAAGTAAAGTAATCCAGGGAGCATCAGAGATAGGCCCCCCCTCGTTTCCACTCGAAGTATTGTTACTCTTTTGAAGTGGGTAATCATGAATCGAAGGAATTGAAAATAAGGTTTTTTGAGGTATTGACGCGTAACAAATGAGTATCAGATTCCCAGATCTCTCGATGACCATCAGGTGATTTTTACTGGGAGGCGGCCAAGATATTGTCTTCTTTGCGCGAATAAAACAATCTTTGTTAAATCTTTGAAGACCTTCTGACGTTATCCTATGCAGGGCCCCTCTCAAGGAACCCGTATCCCTTGTGATTAATCCAGCACTCCTCATTTGTTTCATTGAGGCAGAAGCATGTGGAAGACGAATTCCTAATCCCTTTGAGATGTCAGAGACGGTACTAGATTCATCGAGCAACCAATGAAGTATTTGTCGATGCTGTGATGACCTTATCAGTTCACTTGTTTTATTTGTCACTAATTATGTCCATTAAACAGATATATTTAGTAATTCACATTTTATCATTTATTTAGTTACATTTAGTTACGTATTTCCACTCGAACTGTAAGAATTACGAAAAAAATGCATCGTTTTGTATTCCAAATTGGGCGTTTTTTCGTTATTAGATGTAAGTTTAAAATCGATTTAATGAGCAATGGTTATATGAGACTCATCGCTCCTTTGACCCAACGGCGTCACAGTCGAATGAGGTGCCAAGAATGACGAGGAGGAATGACACATGAAAACAGTACGAATACGAGAAAAAATTAAGAAATTCTTAGCAGAAAAACCGCGAAATACAGCTGAGATTCTAGAACACATAAACAGCACCATGCGTCATGGAACTACCAGCCAACAACTCGGCAATGTACTTTCAAAGGACAAGGACATTGTCAAGGTTGGATACATCAAGCGATCGGGTATACTTTCTGGAGGATACGATATCTGCGAATGGGCCACACGAATTTGGGTAGCAGAAAATTGTCCAAACTGGGAAGAAGGACAGCCATTGATACTAGACCAAAATGGAAATGTTCACACAAAGAATTTGGTTCGAAGAGAATAAACTAATTCTCGTAAATTGACATAGCCTCTTCCACAGATGCTCCTTGACAAATTATTGCATGGCATGCTGCCGTCATTTTTATTGCAGATTCAGTATCTTTTTGATGGATATTTCTACCTGTAGCAGCGCCTTTACATCCCGAAATGTGAATTTGATCATGAAGACGCTGTAAAAACTCATGCGGCGGTAAACTACCTCCTCCGCTGCAAATAATGCCTGTTCTACCAGCTGCCTCTGCTGCAACAGCAAGACTTTCCGGTCTTGTTTTGCCATCCCATGCTTTAGGATAATTGACCTTAGCGAAATCCGCACCTAAGCATGCCGCTACTCCTGCTGCACCTGAGATGAGTTGGGGGTCCATCTCATTGTCAACAGCCTTGCCTCTTGGATACATCCAAACGACTGCGATAAGTCCGAGTTCATGTGCCCAACGAATCATAGATGCTGCTTCAGTCAACATTTCATGTTCAAATTCACTGCCAAGATAGATGGTGTACCCAATTCCGACGACATTTATCCCATTGTGGACTAAGGACATCACATCTTCCAGGTCCCACATCGCCATAGATACAGGATCGCGCTGAGATGTTTTGACGAGATTTGATTTTGAATTGAGCTTTACAAGGTACGGAATTTCGGGATAATCTCTGGCATACTGGGCAATTAGGCCCAGTTGTCCTGCGAGGACGCCAATTGTTCCTTGATTGTGTGCAGCAATTCCGATCTCAAATAAATGCGAAGGATCATTTGATGTTAGCGGTATCGCATTTCCTCCGTCATAAAAGTCATCATTTAGATGCTCTATTTTTTGATCACATGCAAATAAATTCATGAAACCAGTACCTGCCGTAGCAGCGTTGAGGTTAGAAAGGTATGTGTCTGCAAGATCGTCTGGAACATCTGCAGGAACGGAATAATCTGTGCTCAAAATTTCACCCCGTTTCTGTTTGTCAAGCGCCTTCGAATTTTGGAACTCTTTTCTCAACATATGCTGCGATTCCTTCTTTCGCATCACTGCTGTTGAATAATGCTGCTTGCAATTCTCTTTCGAGAGCAAGATGATATTCAAACGGTATCTCCAATCCAGTTTGGACTGAACGCTTGATGTTTCCAACTGCTTTAACCGCCTTATTTGGAAGTGTGAATTGGCTTGCCCAATCGAGAACATCTCTTCTGAAATCCTGAGCAGTACCTTCCCACAAGTGATTGATGAGATTACAATCAAGAGCATCCTCAAAGGACATAAGTTCTCCAGTGACCATCATTTCGAGTGATTTCGCTTTCCCTATGAGACGTGCCAAGCGTGCAGTCCCACCAGTACCAGCCAGAACCCCCAAATTAATTTCAGGTAATCCAACTTTCCCCGCATTTTTTCTTGCGATTCGAATGTCAGCGGCCATGGCGATTTCAAGGCCTCCTCCAACAGCATGTCCGTTCATCGCACAAATGACGAGTTTTGGAGTTTGTTCTAAACGTGAAAGCGTTTCATTTGCGTGTAAGCAAAAATTATACTTGAAGCCAGGAGAAACACTATTCAACATCTGGATCGATGCTCCAGCAGAGAAAAATTTCTCGCCGTTTCCAGTAAGTACGATAACTGTCACATCGTCATCAAACCTTGCCTTTACAACTGCTTCGTCGATATCTCGCATCATCTCATGAGTATAGGTGTTAGGTCCTGAGCCTTCACCTTGGAGGGGTTTACCTGCTGAGTCAGATGCTAATTCGATGACTGCAATACCGTTTTCGGTTACTCCATAATTCACCAATTTGTTTGACATAGGCTGTAAGTTAAGACCATATAATTCGGACATAAACATTCCAGATGGAAATACATCATTAACGATTCGTTGTCATTTTGACGGAATAGATGCTGCGTCAGAATCATCTTCAAATGAGGTCACGGCACCTTTTCTGCGGATTTCGTTCCACCTTTTCCCAACATCAATCGCGTCTTTTGATGGTTCCCAGTTGTCCCTCGATTTTGCCTTTCTAAAAGGTAACCTTCGCACATTACGGCTAGGTGAATTTGTATCTTTTTTCAACATGAAAGGAGATGTCAAGACGTAAATCGATGATTTAAGCAATGACGGCCTGAAGAGTTTTCCAATCCAAATAAGCCCGTCACCTGATTTTCTTTGATGCTTCATCCATCGGTTACACATTAGTTTGAACATACGGTCGCCCACTCTATTCATGAGGAACCTGTTGGCAATCGAAGTCTTCACATATGGCATCAGATGTTTACGTATCTCTTTGTCATAATCACACTCACCAACGATGTCTTTTGCTGCAAGTACTCCTGACCATATCGCCATCCTCATCCCAAAGCCCCACATGAAATCCTGTAATCCGCCTGATTCCCCCACGAAATATTTCCCGCCATCTTTGTAGCGTTTGTTAATTGTGAAATCTCCCTTTCCACCTACTCTTTTTATTGGTGTCATTTGAATTTCGGGATATTGCTTCTGATACCATGCGATGGTTTCATTCAAAAATCGTTCAGATTTCTTTTGTTTCCTCCACAAGCAAGTACAAATCAATCCAACCCCGTCGATAATGATAAGATACGAATAAGCACCAGGTGCTAATTTGTCATTTAATTGGAATGAAATCTTATTTGGATGAGTTGTATGGAAGATTTCCCCGTAAGCGACTGCACTCGTACCTTTTGGACCTGTTGCAATAATATCACAATCATCTTGGCTAATTCTGGTTTTGTAGTGGATTTTTGCGCCTTCTGCTTCAGCCATTCTTTTGAACCCTTGATCTATTGTGTGTGGGGATGTCCCTCTTTCTACAATCCTGAATGCAACAGCATCACTTTGAGCGGTAGTTATTTTGTCGTCTGGATGTATCAAATCCAGAGAGCGGAAATCGGTGGATTTGAATTCACTAGGATCGAAACCCCACTCTTTGAGCTGCTCGAAAAAATCAATAGACATAGACCAGTTCTCCAGTGCTTGAAAATCTCCATCAAATCTTGCCCCTGAATCATCTCTAATGTCGTAGACCTCTACTGCTCTGCCAGATCTTGCGATGATCGTAGCAGCTGCCAGACCTGAAAGCCCAGCACCCATGATCTTGATAGGGGGTGCCTCTGGCATGGTTGTCAATGTATCTCATTACCTTTCAATGATATGGTTGACTCATTTCATGAAGCAGATGATTGAAAAGGGACTGCCTCATGCAAAGGCTATGCACCCTCAGATTGTCATTGCTGAGGCGCCAGATACCCTTGAACCATATGCATTACTCAAGAACATCAACTTTGATGGAAGTGGAGGTGTTGTATCGTTTGTCGGTATAACGAGGGGTAGAGAAAATGAAGAAAATGTACTACATCTTGAATTTGATGCATGGAAAGAAGAACTCCCAAAAACGTTGTACAAACTCGCAGTTGAAGCCTCGGAAAAATACAATCTTAACTTCGTTGTCATCTCCCACCGAGTTGGTAAAGTCTATCCAGAAGAACCTATTGTTGCTATACATGTTGGAGCAAAGCACAGGAAAGAGGCATTCAAATCATGTGAATGGCTTATTGATTCTCTAAAAAATCAGGCACCTTTATGGAAAAAAGAGGTCAGAGAAAATAGCATTGAGTGGAAAGGAGGTCTCGGATAAATGGAATCAAAAATAGAAGCGATTGTTGAAATTGGGCACAAACCTATGCAACAGAGAAGAGCCACGGCCAAAGGACGATTGAGTTTGCGAAAGAACACCACTCAAGCAATCTCATCGGGTGAAATCAAGAAAGGAGATGTTTTGGAAGCATCGACAATCGCTGCAATACAAGCGGTGAAAGATACCCCGAGGATCATTCCACATTGTCACCCAGTACCGATTGAAGGTTGTCATGTAGATTGGAACTTAGAAGATCATTTTCTTGAATGCACTGTAACAGTTGCGGCAATTTACAAAACCGGTATCGAGATGGAAGCGTTAACTGGTGTCTGTGCAGGTTTGTTATGCGCTTTTGACATGGTGAAATCACTTGAAAAAGATGAGAATGGCCAATATCCAGAAGCTGAAATCACTGAGATTAAAGTTGTTCAGAAGCAGAAATTGAACAACTAATCATCCGTTTGATTCATGGACTAAATGGAGATGGAAGAACATGGAAGATGTATCAGATTTGTCAGATTTTTTCCTTGAAGCGGTTGAAAAAGCAGCCATTGCAAGCGCTAGGTGGAGAGGGAAAGGAGACAAAATAAAGGCTGATCATGCCGCTGTGGAAGCAATGCGAAAAACCTTTGACAAAGTTCCATTTGATGGACGAGTCGCAATTGGAGAGGGAGAAAGAGATGAAGCACCAATGCTCTACATTGGCGAACAATTGGGACATATGATTGATCATCCAGACGCTATTGCTGTAGATATCGCCGTTGATCCACTAGAATGCACAAATAATTGCGCTTATGACAAGCCAAATTCGATTGCTGTTCTTGCCGCTGCCCCGAGAGGGGCATTACTCCACGCTCCTGATTGTTATATGGATAAAATAGCAGGTGGGCCTGAACTTTTGGGAAAAATATCCCTTGAAGGGGACGTCAAATATAACATTGAACAAACCGCTGATGCTTTAGACAAACCTATTTCTGATGTTGAAATTGTTTCGTTAGATAGAGAAAGACATGCCTCGTTGTTCGAGGAAGTTAAACAAACAGGTGCACGATTAAATCTCATGAGTGATGGAGATATCTCTGCTGCTATTTGGGCTGCTCAAAAGGACGGCCCATTTGATTTGCTCTTGGGCATAGGTGCTGCTCCAGAAGGCGTCATATCTGCTGCTGCCCTTCGCGGGCTTGGAGGATGCTTTGAAGGAAAACTAATTTTCAGAAGCCAAGAAGAGGAAAAACGTGCTTCAACCATGATTGACGATAACCTAGAAAAGATTTGGAGGAAAGAAGATTTATGCAAATCAGATGATGCTGTCTTTGTCGCATCTGGGGTCTGTGATGGATATCTTCCAGGCGTACAATTTGTTGATTCAAGAGCTTTGACACATAGCGAATTAATTGATGTCAAACAAGGTAAGGTATCAAGATTTGAAAGAACTCACATAGCGTGATTTCATGAATCAAAAACTCAGAATTGATGTGAGATTACCTGAAGGGCATTGGTCTGGTGACGTTTCTCGGCAAAGGCCGGATACCACACTTAGAATTGAAGAGACCATGCCTCTGGCCAAAGGTAGAGGAACAGCGATTTTATCTTCTGATTTGGACGTAGAAAAAGATCTTCAGAACCATCCCGGAATAGAAGAAGTTGAACGTTTATCTGCGACGAGATATTTGGTGAAAATCGGGGCTAAAGGTGGCGGATTCATTCGGCCGATATTAGATGCTGCCGTAATTCCAGATTCACCCTTTGAAATAAGAGACGGTTGGGTAGATTGGCAGATTGAATGCTCTAACAAATCCAGACAACTGTTAATCAAACTATTACGACAAGACCATATCCCATTCCGGATTATTTCTACAAGATTAAACGGGAATTATCTTCTCACACCAAGGCAAAGGCATGTTTTTGAAGTCGGTATGAAAGAAGGCTTTTGGGATGTACCAAGAAGAACTACTCTTACAGATTTGTCCAAACAACTAGGAGTGAGTAAATCCACTTTATCAGCGCAAATACAACGAATCAATAATCGTGTCATGCATGCATTTAGCGAAGAAATCCGGAAACGTTCTAACTAACATGTTCGCACGAACATGTTCGCATACAGTTCATGTACCTCGCCGACATGGAAGTTTCATGGCAGAGTTACCGAAAACATGGGATGACTGGATTTCTAATTTCAACGATTGGCAGCAAAGAGTCGGATTTAATCCGGACTGGTTGGGTGATTTTGAGCTTTCAGTGCTTTTTGACTGGGACCGTGCAGGTGAAACCATCGAGTACGGAGATTACAGCGGCCGATCGAAATGGGAGCGATCCTTACAGGTACCTCACCAGAACATACGTGATAGTCTGATTTCTATGATAACCGTCCAAGGAGATACTGAATTTGCCTCCGTGGAACAACAACGGCATCTTCTTGCAACAGCACCTACCGATTACGACCGTTATGCTGCTGCTCGAATCATGGCAGAAGAACAGCGACATGGCTGGCAGATGGCTTACCTGCTCATGACTTATTTCGGGCAGCAAGGAGCACGTGAAGCTCAAAAACTTCTTGAGCGAAATGCCCAAGATGGCAATCGTCTTTTGGGAGCATTCAATCGTCCAATGCCACATTGGTTGGACTTCTTTTGCTATACCATGTTTGTAGACAGAGATGGGAAGTACCAATTAGGAATGTTATCTACCTCAGCCTTCAAGCCCCTTGCAGCGTCCATGGGCCCTATGCTCAAGGAAGAATCATTTCACCTCGGCACAGGATCAAATGGCTTGAGGAGAATCATCAAAGCAGGTGTAGTACCCCTCGACATGCTTCAAAGATATTTCAACAAATGGGTCTCAACGGCCCATGACTTGTTTGGAACCGATTCTTCATCCAGTGCTCATTGGGCGTATGTATGGGGCATAAAGGGACGTTGGGATGAAAGAAAAAAGGCAGGAGAAGGTATCGATGTCGACAAAGAAGTCCTCAATGAAGAAAGCAGAGGCCACTACCATGATGAAATCGTTGCTGAAGTCGAGAAGTTAAACAAATATCTTCCCGAAGATGTTACCTCAAAATTGTATGTAGCACACGAAAACTTCAACCGAGAAATTGGAGATTGCGCAGGAAAGAGATACACTGTATCAGGGGAGCCCTTCACCGGAAGCGATGAAGAATGGAGCAATTATATCTCGGAAATATTGCCTACGAAAGAAGATGAAGAAAAACTTAAGCAAATTTTCCAGGAAGAGTGGATTGAGAATAAACCTCTCACTCCAAGACAAGTTGCATCTGGAATCGGGGCTACTGCTTGAGGGTGATTGATTGATTCCCGTTTCACTATACGGGGTTTCTATTGAATCAGTAGAACGCTTTTATGAAGAATTACCGGATTTGGTTTCTGGTATGCATGATGATAATCACTACACCGATCTGCTATTCAAAATACCTGATGAGTTTCACATACAGCACATCTCAATGATCGATCAGTGGTGTGAGAACACACCCTTCGCTTGGCCAGAAGACGTAGTCCAAGAAGTGACCATGGCCTTGAGAACGGTCGCCTATCCCGACGTTGGATTGCTTGAGCATCTTCTAACTCTTGATGGTGTGGACTGTATCAGACTTTCAAATTGGATGCACTTTTTGAAAAATGTATATCCGATTTATTCAAAAAAAGCCTGCGAAACTCTAGACCGATTGAATCTACCAACACCATTCAAACCCAATGATATCGCCTCTTATGGGCTTTACGTTCAACGATTGGAAGGTCTCAAGCTTCATGCTCCTGCCAAAGGATTACCAGAAATAGGTCTACCACGTTCAAGAGTTCTCCAAATAGGTTTGGAGCGTTTTGAATGAATTCAAGAGATTTACTTATTCATCTAAAATTACTCATCGTTGCTGCAATCTGGGGCGGAGGATGGGTCGCTGGTCGTGTTCTTGCACTGGATGCCCCCCCTCTAACAGCAGCCTTAATCCGATATATGATTGCCCTTCCTCTCTTTTTTCTTTGGTTGAGATTTACTACAGGAGTAAAATTACCATCCATGTCTCAATGCAAAATTGTGATTGCAATCGGGTTTTATTCGACATTCGTATATCAGGCTCTTTTCATGTTTGGAATGAAATACACTGCTGCTGGTGATGCATCACTAATGATCACATTCAACCCTTTATTCACAGCAGTATTAGCAGCAATTATGCTCAATCACAAATATACATACCGCCTTTTTATTGGTATTTTCTTAGGAGTAATGGGGATATCAATTCTATTTTTGGCGTCTCCTAACGTCGATATTCCGTTTCATTCAAGGAGTTTAGGAAATATTTTGATTGCTCTGGCTGCTTTGTCATGGGCAACTTCTTCAATATATATGACGAGAGGAATGTCAGAATTTGAACATGGAAAAGAACCGTTAACACCTCTGGAAATCACGCTATGGGCTTCCGTGGCAGGAATGATATTCATGACACCATGGGCACTGTTTGAAACCATTGAAGGGGGTTGGCCATCGATAAGTTATGAGGGATGGATCGCAATTCTATTTCTGGCAGTTTTATCGACGGTGCTCTGTTATGTTTGGTATGCTGATGGAATATTGACAATCGGCCCTGAAAAATCCTCACTTTACATATATTTGGTCCCACCATTTGGGATTTTGAGTGGATGGTTGATTCTCGATGAGAAACTCGGTTGGAGTTTATTGTGGTCCTTTCTCTTAATCTGTTCTGGAGTGGCTCTTGCTCAAAGTGATAAAAATCATCATGAACAACACCCTTCTCCAAGTGAACATGTCGATTGAAAATGTTGCTGTCATTGGAGCGGGAACAATGGGTGCAGGAATTGCTCAAGTTTGTGCTCAAACAGGATGGAATACCACGTTATATGATGCATACCCTGAAAGTCTAGAAAGAGGTATGCAACGTATTAGTGCATTTTGGGATAAAGGAATCCTGAGGGGAAAAACATCTCAAGAACAAAAGCACATTTGGAGTAACAACCTCCAATCTACCAGCGATTTATCAGATGCAGTCTCCCAATCAGACCTTGTCATTGAAGCAGTACCTGAAATTATGGACTTAAAACAAAAATTGTTTTCTGAAATAGATACCATGACTTCTGGCATCTTAGCAACCAATACCTCCAGTCTTACAATCCAAAGTATTGCTGAAGCAACTTCTCGACCTCATGAGGTCATTGGAATGCATTTTTTCAATCCTGTACCGATCATGGAGTTATTGGAATTAGTCAAACACGATTTATGTTCAAGTGAAACCATTGAATTTGCTCAAAAGGCAGGAGCTGAAATGGGGAAAACCACAATTTTGGTCAATGACATTCCAGGTTTTGCAACCTCGAGGCTTGGCGTTGTTCTAGGAAATGAAGCGATTCGAATGCTTGCAGATGGTGTGGCTAATGCAGAAGATATCGACAAGGCGATGACATTAGGATATCGCCACCCAATGGGGCCATTACGATTGACCGATCTTGTTGGATTAGATGTGCGCAGAGACATTTTATTGAACCTAAAAGAATCATTTGGTGACGAGAGGTACACTCCTCATCCATTGTTAGAAGAAATGATCACAAAAGGAATGTTAGGGAAAAAATCAGGAGAAGGTTTCTTTAAGTGGGATTAGAATATTTCTAAATTTATTTGCTTAGGAACTTCTTCACGCCTTCTTTGAATTCTTGTGTCAGACCTGCTGCTTCAATCAGGGTTTGCTCGTGTTTAAGATGTGTATCAAAATCATTCTCATTTTGTACGTGGAGCAAATGCTTGGTCGATTCGATCATGTGAGGGCTCCATCCACTCCACGATTCAGCAAGAGCAATTGAAGTCTCAATCAAATCCTTATCTTCCACAAGGTGATCTACAACACCAAGTTGATGTGCTTCTTTTGCGGTTAATATCTCATTTGATAAAAAGAACCTTCTTGCTCTGCTTTCACCAATTAGCCGTGGCAGCAGCCACGTAGTTCCTCCATCAGGAGAAAGACCCAAACTTGCATATGCGGCAGCAAATTTTGCACTAACAGAAGCAACTCTGCTATCACAGGCGAGAGCCAAACCTAGCCCTCCACCTGCAGCTGCTCCGTTGATGGCGGCAATGACTATTTTTGGCGAAACTCGTATTTTCATAAGTAATGGGTGCAGCACATCGGTCAAATCTCTGATAAGATTTGGCGCTTCCCTGTTTTCAATCGCACGCTGAAAAGAGTTAATGTCTGCCCCCGCACTAAAAAAACGTCCTTCGCCAGTAATCACAATAGCTTTGACATTTACATCCTCTAATTCTGAAATGATGGCTTCTGAAATTTTAGGGAGTGTTTCTCGGGAAAATGATTGACTTGCGGATTTCCCTGATAGTTGAATCAAAGAGACCTCTTCGCTAGGCTTTGAATGAGTTACCGTCAAATGAAAACCTCACAGTTTTACATTTACATTCTTCACTTTCGTGTAAAAATTCAGTGCTTCTTGACTTTGCTCAATACCGATACCAGATTGTTTCCAGCCTGTAAATGCAGTCTGAGGGAAAGTAATTGGATACTCATTAATTGAAATCATCCCTGAATGTAAATCTCTTGCGAAACGATGAGCTCGACTCAAGTCATTTGTCCAAACACCATTTAGAAGACCAAATTTTGAATTATTAGCCATTTCCAAAGCCTGTTCATCTGTGTTGAATTTTGTGACTGATAAAACTGGACCAAACAATTCCTCTTGGAATAATGGATTGTTAACATCCACATCAATTACAACTGTGGGTTCCATAAATGCCCCTTCTCCTTCAATTTCATTCCCTCCTGTGACTACTTTCCCACCATGTTCCAGACCGGCTTTCAACAATTTCAATACATCTTCACGATGAGTCTTGTGAACAAGGCTTCCGATTCTTACACCTTCGCTCATTCCAGGGCCGATTGGCCATTTTGCTACCTCTGCGACAATAGCCTCGACAAGGACGTCATGAATGTCTTCATGGACAATTAATCTGGATCCTGCCCAGCACATTTGCCCTGCATTCATGAAAATTCCAAAACAAACGGCTTTAGCACAATATTTGATATTTGCATCACTGAACACTACATTGGCTCCTTTTCCACCTAATTCTAAAGTTACAGGTGTTAGGTTTTCACTGGCTTTGGCCATGACAGACTTCCCAGTATCTACGCCTCCGGTGATTACAATCCCATCAACCATGGGCGAACCTGCAATCGCATCTCCAATCATAGAGCCACTTCCCGTAATAACCTGGATAACATTTTCAGGCAAACCAGTCTCTGCATCTAGGATACTCTCAAGCCAAGCCAGCAAGGATAAGGGAGTCCATGATGCTGGCTTAGCGATTACAGTACACCCTGCTGCAAGAGCAGGAGCGATGGAACGCAAAGCAAGTTGTAATGGAAAATTCCAAGGAATAATGTGAGCAGTTACGCCTAATGGTTGACGCAATGTGTAATTGAGTCTATTTCCAGGAACGGGGATGGTCTTACCTTCAATTTTATCGCTTAGACCTGCAAAATATTCCAACGTCCAAGCACCATAGCGTATTTCACTGAGTGCTTCTCTGAATGTTTTCCCATTATTTGTGCTTTCTATCTCTGCCAACATCTTCGCATTTGCATAAGTAGCATTTGCCATCTTTTGCAGAATTCTTCCTCTTTGAGCAGGGTCCATTGATGCCCATTCTTTGCTCTGGAAGGCTTGACGTGAAGACTGAATACAAGCATTCACATCATCTAAATTAGCTTTTGGAACGCTTGCAATAACCTCTCCTGTAGCCGGATTAATTACATCGGATTCCTCTCCACTGGAGGATTTTTTCCAACTACCTGACGTGAACATCAACTTCTCGCTCATGCCAATGCCAAGAGATTTGACTTAAAGCACCCTCCTTCATCAAATGAGTTCATAGGACAGATTAGATTGGAGGCTTCATGGTCAAGACGGTGGGGTTAGCAGAAATTACCGCAAATACAACTCACAAAAAACCAGCGATTTTATTTCTTATTGCGGGAAGTAATGGTGTTGGAAAATCATCACTTGCGATTAAAATTGCAGAAAAGTATCAAGTGAAGAGAAACATTTCAACGTGTAGCATCAGAGAAATTTTACGAACTTTTTCAGATGTAAGAAATAATGATTTGGAAAGGTCATCCTTCTCAAAAGGGGAATCAATGGACCCAGTGCTTGATTGGGACGCTGCCTGTAAGCCTATCGAAAATGGTATTTTAGCAACCATAGAGCGTGCAAGAAGAGAAGGCGTTAGTTTGATTTTAGAAGGAGAACACCTCAATCCCAGCGATCGTCTATTGCGAACATGGAAAGAAGGAGGAGGCATTGCCATCGGCATTGTGATGAGTGTCGCCGATATCAATCAGCATGAGGGATTTTTGAAAGAGAGAGAGAAGAATACCTATCGCAGCGCTCATCGATACATTGCAGGGTTAAATCGTATGCGTGCAATCCAAGACCATTTGATTGAAAGAGTAAAAGTAACGTCATGGAAGCATCTTGATATCACAAGAGTCCAGGATGAGATGGAAAGAGTCGCACACTGGGTCGATTTGGCATGGAACGAAGCAAAAAACGACTAGTTATCCAAATCAATGCTTAATTCAATCGGACGTACTAACATTGCATGATCATCGGCAATACCTAGTTCACATTGAACTGAAACAACACCTGCATTTTCTGAAACCTCTATATTCAGGATTTTCATTTCTATGCCTCTGAGTTCGCCATGATGAACGATATCTCTGTGCAAACTATCCATACTCAATGCAACACTCTCTGTCTCGTTCAATCCGGCGTCATACCACTCACTCGCCCTGAATGAAATCAATTGAAATATGTCGTCATCGATTTCTTCTGCAATTTTTACAACTTCGCTCTGTGTTGTATCGCTTGCAATCGTCAATCCTGCAATTTTCACGCTGAATATCGCCATTGAAAGGAGTGACATCATCAAAACGACGCCTGTAGCTAGTAACATTTGACCTGTATCATCATTGTTGAGTTTCATGAAACGCCACCTCTTGACCAGACATCCAAACTTAATGTCCAAACATTACCATTTACTGCTACGAATCTATGAACCGTCGTCGTTCCAGTCAACGGTTCAGCAACCTCACCATAAGGTTGTATGGATTGGGCATTTTGACTTAACCAACAATTTGATTCCATTCCTGGTTTGACCGCTGATTGAACTAATTCACATGCGAGGTCTAATTCACCTGTATCAAGAAGTTCATGCATTCTTGAGGTATAATTTTCATCAAATGCATTCAAGCCAAGAGCATACCGCATTGCATCCTCACCGCTGGTTTCTAACACATAATCAGAAGCGATTGATTGGGCATCTGGAACATGAATCCGAATCAAAAAACTCGCAGACATGAAAAAAAGCCAGAACAAGGTCAACATTTCTAGAATGTGAACCTGAGCATTATCATCCTTCGTAAGATCACCTCACGGTCTAAACGTTCCAACGGATGGGTTCAAACCTGGTAATTCAGAAATACCAATCAAATCGGGACTGAACACGATGAAATTAAACATAATTATGGCAACAAGTATCATTAATCCGGAGTGCTTCATTCCGTTCGAAAAACGGCCTGTTGCCATGAGCCCAGCCATAGCCCCATTGCCCATGGCTTGCATATTTACACCATAGTAGAAGATTGTAAGAAAGAAAAGTGGATCAATGTTTCTGATTTGCATGTTCCCTATTTCTGAACCTCCGCCATCTCCTCCACTATCACCAGAGTTGGAATTTGCGATATTTGGAATGAAAACCTTACCCAATACGACGATTACACCCAAGAAAACCATGTAAGACGTCCAAATAACCGAGATGTAGGATGAGATTGTTCGTTTACGTTCTGCTTCAAGAAATTTAATTTCTCTACTGTCATTTGCTGCAGTGACTAAGATATCAGAAATTTTCCCACCTGCTCTGTTGGCTTCTGAAATAAGCGAGATTGCTCTCTTCACAATTGGAGTACCAACCCGCTCAGCAAACATGCCAATGACATCTGAAAATGCGACACCCCAACTAAGTTGGTCTGACATTTTCTTTACCTCATCATTGAGCGCTCCATATTCACTGCCAGCGAGGGTTTGGACTGCAACAGTCATCGACAACCCTCCTTTCCAGTATTCTGCCATATCTCTCAAAAAGTCAGGAAACTTTTCTTCAATTGCGTTAATGTTTGCCTTGACACGGTCCCAATAAAACGAGGCTGGCCAAAATATGAAGAATAGCGCCAAACCAAAGAAATTCAAAAATATTGTAGGATGAATTTCAAATCCACCTAGTTCATACTTTGGACCAATCCAAATCGACCCATTATTCATGTATTCAGGGACGCCATCATAGAATGTTAGGTCCAATTTAAAGGAGGCTGAATCAATAACATCGCCTGTCTTTGAAATAATTACAACCTGATACAAGTCACCGGGTGGTAAATCGGGTATTTCCACAATGCATTGATCGGTTTCAAGCCCAGAGTTTCCTTCATGCGTACCACCAGGTACTGGTATAGAATCTGAACCTCTGATTGAAAACTCATATGGAATATTTTGTTGACTATCAATGTCACAAGTGGCTACCAACGGCTGAGCAGGCTGATATCCTCCGCTCCTGATTTCATCAACACCAGGAACATCAAACATCTTACCTTGCGAACGGAAGTTAGTCCATTCCTCTTCTTCCCACACAATTGAATTTGGAGCATCTTTCATCAAATCACAAGTCTCATTATCGGCAAATGTGGGGACCTCATTAGGATTATACCCACATACCAGATTGACAAATAGAGGAGAACCGTTTGGAGATTTAAGAAAAGAGGAATTAGTAAGCCAAAATCCAAAGCATGCCAAACCGATAAAGAGACTTACTGCTAAGATGGCATAGAGCTTTATCATGGTTGTATCGTCTTTGGGAAGGTCGAGTTTGACCACGACTTTTTTTCCCTTCTTTCGAGCCATGAACCAAACCTGACCTACATTTTTTGTTCTTCGCTGCTAAGCCAAACCAATCCACAAAAAGCAACGTGAATCAATGGAAGAACAAGCATCACAACTGCATACAAAACGCCTTCAGACATTTGGGCTCCTTTACCAGATACCCAAAACATAATCACAAGCATTACAATCAAAAACAAAGGCATTGCAACGGCGACCACAACATAGGATTCTGCCAGCATCGAAAGACTATCCAAGAATTCCTGTAACCTTGTTCTATTTTCACGCATGTAATGTTCTGCACGATTAAGGAAGTAAATTTTCAAAGAGCCTCCAGATGTCAATGTACCAACCATCCCTTGGAAAAATTCGGTCATCCAAGTGGATGCAGCCCGATCGACCGACATGGTCATAGCAGTAACTAAATCGTATCCTAGCAAAGTAATGTCTCTGTAAATCATTGACGCATCATAAGCAATTTCTCCATAGATATCGCCATTTAGGGCAAGTGATTTGAAAATTTTCTGAGGAGTCGCATTTGCGGCTGACATTGCTGCGGTAAATGAGGCAGCATAAGGGAGGTATTTTTCCAATTTCGCGCCACGCATCTTCCTCATTCGCGTAGCACCTCCTTTGAAGTATTGAAATGACCCGTACGGAATAAGTACCCCCAAAACCGCAATAAGTACTACTTTCAGGAATGGTGGGAACTCTAGATAAGAGAAGTATGGACAAGAATACGACATGCCATACTCAGGTGAACGACCTAGAGATTCATCAACAAGATCTTGATTCCAATATTCCCAGATTTGGCATTCTTCTGCGACTGATGCATCTTCTAAAGACTCATAATAATCAATGAAACCTACGCCGGGTGCGAAAAATGCAGCGAGAATTGCTACACAAATCAAAAACACCGAAATAGCGGTAACTATCACTTGCGCAACAAAAACTTCAGGCATCACGCCCATTGCGCCTTTGACTAAATCATCGGACAAATCCTTGTCTTTTCTCGCTCGCTTTTTGAGAAAACGACCGAGAATTCGGTGACAAATTTTCTGCCAAGCGGTTAATTCCATCTTAGACCACCATCAACGCAGGCCATCTACTCTTGCCATAATCTCATTTGGTCTCACATAATATTCAGTGACTATCTGACTTACTTGATCGGACTTTCTGATATCATTAAGTACCATCCACTCTAAAATACGCTTTCTTGTCCTCAACTCGTTTCTCATATCCTCTTGTGAATAATTAATTTTAACCATTATTTTTTCAAGCACATACGACTTTCCGCTAAAGATAAAATCATCACTGTTCACGTCCCACCTAAACACTTCATTCGTAATCACTTCCAAGGAATTTGGGTCAATTCCGACAATTTCTACCAATTGTTTTGTTCTTCTAACACGTCGTCCATTAATTCTGGTTTGAATTTGAATACTGCATGCCTCTAAAGCAGGCAAAAGAACTCGCGGAATATCGATCGGCTTGTTTTCCAAACGGTGAACAAGGGAGGGGACTGAATCAGCGTGAACGGTTGAGTATGCACAGTGTCCTGTTGCCATCGCCTGGAAAAGTACGTAAGCCTCTGCACCTCGAATTTCTCCCACGATAATGTATTCAGGGCGCTCTCTAAGAGCTGCTTTCAATAATTCGAATTCACCTATTTCTCCCTCAGAAGATTCACCACCAAAGCCTTGCCGAGTCAAACCAGGAAGCCAGTTTGGCTGAGGGATATTTACTTCTCTTGTTGATTCGATAGATACGATTTTCATTTGCCACGGAATGAAAATACACATTGCATTAAGAGTCGTTGTTTTTCCTGATGCTGTACCTCCCACGAAAAGCATCGGTACTTCATTTTGAAATGCAACCCAAAGATATGCCACCATCAAGGATGACATGGTTCTAAATGCTACAATATCTACTGGAGAAAATGGATCTTCTCTGAATCTTCTGATACAAAATGAGGAACCACGAGTGGAGACCTCTCGCCCCAACTTCATCACAATTCTTGAACCATCCATGAGCGTAGCATCGATAAGTGGGTCAGCAACCGAAATGTGTTTACCACATCTTTGAGCGAGTTTAATCACGTATGACTCCAACAAGTCATCTGTTTCCCATTTACAAGTGGTCTCAACAGATTCAAATTTCCTGTGATAAGCGAATATAGGGATGTCAGTGCCGTCTAATGATACGTCTTCCACGTTTGGATCGTTCATCAGTACATCCATTCTACCGTAGCCAATGAGATCTCTGCGCAAATAATAAAATAACTTAGATTTAGATTTTTTATTGATC
>TARA_B100000674_G_scaffold207592_1_pt1 | contig 29956 bp, 8 predicted proteins | sample TARA_B100000674 | Tara Oceans TARA_B100000674 (sample SAMEA2622759) | marine metagenome | biome: marine biome (ENVO:00000447); feature: surface water layer (ENVO:00002042); material: "saline water (ENVO:00002010), including plankton (ENVO:xxxxxxxx)" | depth 5 m | reverse complement strand
GTTTCGTGGTCAACCTGCTCGAGAAATCTATCTTCTCCATTTCGAACCAACCGGAGGAAGGCAACTCCGAAGGGAATGAGGTTGCCGACCATATACGGACGCTTGGAAGAGAGGGCCAAAACATGGACCCGGAAGTCTTCGAGATCGTCGGTAATACGCTTGAAATGAGCCAGCTTAACGTCAAGGACGTCATGATTCCCAGGCACCAGGTTCAAATTCTCGACGATCAGGATTCGCTCGAGAAGAATATGGAGATCGCTCGCACCTGCGGACACACTCGCCTCCCTTTTTGCGCCGGTGACCTCGATCACTGCCACGGCATCATACACGTTAAGTATGCCTTTCGCCTTCTGAGTGAAGGATCCCCCATCGATCTCCACTCCCTAGCCAAGGCTCCCGAGCCGCTTTCTGGCGAGGAGACACTGCCCGTAGCCCTCCGCAAGATGATGAAATGGAAGGCCCACATGGCCTTGGTCCGCGACGAGTTCGGCGGGATGGACGGGGTCATCACGCTCGAGGACATCCTTGAGGAGGTGGTTGGAGAAATTCAGGATGAATTCGACGCCGACGAGCATACGGTGGAAAAAATCGGGGAGGAAAAGTGGAGGGTCCCTGGCCTTACTCCGGTCCATGAGTTGCCTGATGAGCTTAAGCTGAACGAGGACGGAGACGAGGACGAGCTGGCCAGTTTCGGAGGGTTCATTACCCGGGAACTAGGCAGGATTCCCGAAAAGGGCGAGACTGTGGATCTTCAGCATTTGAAGGTTTCGATCCTCGAGGCGGACGAAACACGTATTCTCAGTGCGGAGGTAATTCTCGCGGAAGAGCAGCCTCCCGTGCAAGAGGAGGCCTCCTAGACATCTCTCGGGAAAAGAATTGTCTTTTCCCCAAGTTTTTTTCCCGACAACCTATGGTCCCAAGATAGGTCCTCCTTCCAGCTGCAGCAGGGCTCCAAGCCAAGCCTATCATTGATCGATGCATGGACGGAAGGCATGACTGGAGCAAGAAGGGCATTGGCTAGACGAAGAGCCTCGATCATGGTTCCGAGGCAAGTCCGGAGGGCTTGACGGTCCTCGGGAGCCTCCGATTTAGCCAGTTTCCAAGGGGTGCGTTCGTCGGCATATTTGTTAATGCCCCTAATGAAGGAAAAGACCCTTTCCAAGCCTTGGCTGAATTGATACTCCAAGAAGAATTTCAGCGCCTCCTCTTTGGTGGACTCCCAGAGGAGACCTATCTTTTTCTCGGGCCCCTCGTTCAAGCCAACCTCGGGCGTCACTCCTTCCTCATAAGTTGCGCTCATGTGGAGAAGGCGGCTGACGAGGTTGCCCAAGTCATTGCCCAAGTCGGCCCGATACCTCGACTCAAAGCGCTCGAGGGAAAATTCTGCATCGTTGCCCACCTTCATCTCTCGCATGACGAAATAGCGGAAGGGATCGGAGCCATACCTTTCAGCGAGACTTAATGGGTCCACCGTTTCACCCGTGCTCTTGGACATCTTGGCTCCGGAGCTCGTCCACCAACCGTGGGCAAGTATCCTGGCTGGGAGGGGAAGGTTGGAGGCCTTGAGCATGATCGGCCAGTAGACGGCATGAGGCGGGGCCAGGATATCCTTGCCTATGACATGAAGATCCGCAGGCCAAAGTTGTTCAAAGCCCGGGTCTCCGAAACCGGCCGCCGAAACATAGTTGACTAGCGCATCGAACCAAACATAGGTCACGTAGTCCGTGTCGAAAGGCAGAGGGATACCCCAGTTCAACCTATCCTTTGGACGGGATATGCAAAGGTCGTTGAGAGGTTCCTTGAGGAATTCGAGAACTTGGTTTTGACGATGGGCCGGCTCAATGAAGCCAGGGTTCTCCTCGAGATGCGAAACCAGCCAGTCTCGATATTTGCTCAGCCTGAAGAAATAGTTCCGTTCCGTGATCTGCGTGACTTCTCCGAATATTTCGGGCCATTCACCGTTCACCTTGTCCTTCTCCTGGAGAAACTGCTCCGCCCGGGTCGAATAGTAGCCCTGATACTCGGCCTCGTAAATTTCCCCGCGGTCATGAAGTTCCTGCAGAAGATGGGCCACCACCTTCTTATGCCTTTCCTGGGTCGTCCGAATATAGTCGTCGTTTGAGATATCAAGCAGGCGGAGCATGGACTCAAACTCTTCCGCCACGCGGTCGCACCTCTGTATTGGGTCGATTCCCTCCGCCTCCGCTCCCTGCTGAACCTTCTGGCCATGCTCGTCCAGGCCGGTCACGAACCTTACGGGGGACCCGAGCAGCCTCTTCGACCGAGCGATCACGTCGGCGAGAACTTTCTCATAGGCATGTCCAAGATGAGGGGATCCGTTTGCATAATCAATGGCCGTGGTTAGGTAAAAGGTCTTCATCGCTCAAATGAAGACAACTATACTTTCTTCACCCAAGGACAAACCCTTTTGTCGGGCCTCGCTTTACATGTTGACGTAGACGTCGCCTGATCTTGTACTTGACTCTTAGCTTCCCCTTGTCACCAACTTGTTGCTTGCATCGTACATGGGGGAGAATTCCCTAATACGCCCTTACTTGCGGGCATAACGGCAACCTCATTGCCATCTTTTGATCTCCTCAATGAGCGAAAACGAACAAACTGGTCAAGACCTTCTCGAAGTGGAGGGTATCCTTGACCTCAATGATAAGAATACCGGCTCCCTTCTTGACCCGGCGAGGGGGGGCAAGACCACCCCCAATGATCCTTTTCTCCCGCGGGAATTGATCCGCCGCTTCAAGTTGCGCAAGGGCTCCATCATCAAGGCCGACGCACATCCCGGAGGAAATCGCCCCAACCCGAAAATCCGCTACATCCATACGGTGGACGGCATGACGATCAAGGAGCGCAAGCAACAGTTCCGCTTCGACCAATTAACTACCATTCAGCCCAAGGACAAGCTATCGCTCGAGACTGCGGACGGAAGAATGACGACCCGGGTGCTGGATCTCTTTTGTCCACTTGGCAAAGGGCAACGGGCCTTAATCGTGGCTCCGCCAAGGGCCGGCAAGACGACCATCCTGCACGACGTCGCAAAAGGGGTGGAGGAAAATCATCCCGAATGTCACTTGATGGTTCTTTTGATCGACGAACGCCCCGAGGAGGTCACCGACTTTCGTCGCACCGTCCCTGCCGAAATCTATGCCTCTTCCAATGACGAGGAAGTAAAGAATCACCTCCGCATCGCCGAACTGGCCATCGAACGAGCGAAGCGACTAGTCGAGAGCAAGAAGGACGTCGTCCTTCTGCTGGATTCCATAACCCGCCTCTCGCGCGCCTACAATGCGGCTTCGGGTAAGGGAGGCAGAACCATGACCGGCGGACTGGACGTCAGAGCCCTCGAAAAGCCCAGGCAAATCTTTTCATCCGCCCGCAACTCCGAAGAAGCCGGTTCCCTTACCATCGTCGCCACCGCACTTATCGAGACGGGTTCCAAAATGGATGAGTTGATTTTCCAGGAATTCAAGGGGACCGGAAACAGCGAAATCATTCTCGACCGAAAGGTTGCGGAGCTACGGCTTTGGCCGGCCATTAACCTCGCCTCATCGGGTACCCGCAAGGAAGAGGATCTCGTGGATCCCGAAGTTTTGGAGAAAACTTCCTTCCTTCGCCGAGCCATGTCTCCTATGAAGGTGATTGATGCCGCCGAAAGCCTGATCGACCGGATGGGAACGACCCAGTCTAACAAGGAATTCCTAGACCTCATTCAAACAGCTTAACTCATTGACAAAAAAGGTCTCTCAAGGCACTTTCGTACGCTTGAAACTTTTATCTTTTCGGCCCCTAGATGCATAATTTTTCCGATCAATGCCTTGACCTTGCAAGGTCTCTCTTGGGCAACAACCTCCAGTACGTCAACGACGACGGAACCGTTACGCCCGCACCTGGCGAACAGGCCAGAGTGGACGAACCCGGACACGCCGCCTTGGCTATTGGTGAATTCTTCCGGGCCACGGGGGAAGTTGAGCTTGGAGAGTACGACCTCTATGACCTTACCGCCAGGTGCGTAACCCAGCAGGCTTTCGCCGAGGAGGCCCACGACAATGGCATGGCCTACGCGGCCTTGGGCCTGCTTTCCTTCGGCGCCTCCAGGGAAAGAAACTCGGTCTGGGAGCGCCTTCTAGACCGGACGCGCGAGCAATTGGACCGCTGCTTACTTGCACAGTCCGAGCACAATGATCACTTCCAATCCTTTGCCATTGCCAAGTCGGTTGCGCGTTTCAGCTTCGGGCTTACCAAGAAGGACGATACCGGCAAAGCCATCGACCAGTTCGTTGAGAACATACAGTCGAATAGTTCCGGAGGGTTCTGCAACGACGACCCGGACGGCACGGCGGGGGTCTATGATATTTACGGCTTGCTCTCCTTCATTTTTATTCGGCAGGCCCTACAGCTTCACGCCAACGTCCACCTAAAGGACCGCAAGCTTCCGAAGCTCAGAACTTTCGCCGAAAAATATCTTCGGATGCTTCCTGATATGACCCGCCAGGACGGCTTAGGATGGGGTTATGGTCGATCCGTCGGGGCCTACGGGCAGCTTCACTGCATCAGCATGATTCTCCAAGCCATGAGGGACAACTGGATCAACTCCGAAAAAATGCCCCTATACCTCGATACCCTAAGGCGCTTGTTCCAGTACTTTTTCGTAACCTTCGTCGATCAGGAAAAAGGTGATCTTATGATCAGGGACGAGGAGCGTGACACCGTTGAGAACCACACTACCCGGATGGCCAACTTCGATGCCGCGCGCTACCTTTGTCAATGGTCCAGGCTTGCCAAGGTAATCGGTGGCTCGCTTGCCGTCCCCCCGCCAGACAGGTCCAAGACTGCCGGGAGGTTCGTCATTTTCGACAAGTCGCACAAGAAAGAACACGGAGTCTTTCTTTTTCGGGACGAGAATACTGGCGTACAGTACCAACTTCCCCTCATCGGACCGGGCAAGCAGATAAGCTCGGATAACTTGGCCTTCCCCCACTGTTCCGGAATTTTCGACTGGCCGGTACAAAAGTATCTCCCCGTAATGATGCCGGAGCTCACCTTTGGCGACACCGTAGTCGTCCCCTCCTTTTATGGGAAAAATTGCGTCACCGGCGTCGGATTGAAAAAGGCCTTCTACCTCAGGTTCGAACAGCCCGACTTGATCCAGACGGACGGAACTTTCGCCCATGGCCTCGGAAGCTGTCAGGTTCAGTGGTCATTCGGGGATGGAAAGGTTCGGTCCGAATTCGTCTTCAAGGTGAAAAACCCTGTCTCCATGGATAAAATGCGCTTGGCTTTGGTTATTGGTTCACCCCATTCGACCTATCGTCTCGGAACAACCCTGCGACAGGGGCAAGAGGGTTTGCGGGCCAACGTCGAGGTGGATGACTTCCAAGCGAAGTGGGGCTCTTTTGAAACCGTAACCGAGGATCCGGAATACAGGGGCTATGCCGGAAACGTCCACTACATTCAGTACCTTGTCCGTGACCACCCGCTCAATATGCGGCCCGGACAACAATACAAGCTTGTCGTTTCCTATCACCCCGACGTCGCCTTTGCGGACGAGTAAGGGTTTCGGAAGGCTAAAGCCATTCCTTCATTCTGTAGGCGTAGGCACTCGAATTAACGGTCTTGTCAATGTTGTCCGCAAGAGTCATACCCTGCCTCGACGTCGATGAAGGAAGGGTCGTTAAGGGAGTTAAGTTCAAGGAATTAAGAGACGCCGGGGATCCCGTACAAGTAGCCCAAGCCTATGAGGAACAAGGGGCCGACGAACTGGTCTTCCTCGACATCACCGCCTCAAGCGATGAACGCAAAACCATGAAGGACGTGGTGGAGAAAACCGCCGCAACGTGTTTTATGCCGCTCACCGTCGGCGGAGGCGTGCGCAACGTCGAAAACATTCGCGAGATGCTCCTCGCAGGTGCCGATAAGGTCAGTCTCAACACGGCCGCCATCCTTAACCCTTCCCTCGTGAACGACGCATCCTCAACCTTTGGAAACCAGTGTATCGTCGTGGCCATAGACGCCAAGAGAAAGGAGGACGGTCCGGGTTGGTGGGTTTACACCCACGGCGGGAGGAAAATCACACCCTTGGACGCCATCGAGTGGGCCGAGGAAGTGGTCTCGCGCGGGGCTGGTGAAATTCTCCTAACAAGCATGGATCGGGACGGGACTAAGGAAGGGTTTGACCTCGAACTAACGAAGTCGATAAGCGAGGCAGTCAAGATCCCGGTCATCGCCTCGGGAGGTGTTGGCAACCCTTCCCATATGGCGGACGGTATCACCAAGGGCAAGGCAAGCGCCGTTCTGGCGGCAAGCATCTTTCACTTCGGAGAGTGCACCATTGAGGAGACCAAGCGAGTCATGCAGGCTGCCGGTATACCCGTTCGTCTCCCATAGGGGAGACGATTGGCCTTTCGTCGTTCCTAGGCCGGCAAGTCGGCAAAGTCATTCAGGTAGAGGCTTGCCACCTTACCCAATTCATACCTTTCCGCAATTTTTCGAGCCTGCACGGAAACGGATTCGAGTCGTCCCGCTTGATCGGCCTGCATGATCGCAACCAAGGTCGCCTGAAGGGCTTCAACGCGCCCGGGAGAGGAGTGATCGAAAACAAAGCCCGAACCAGGAGGATCGATGAATTCGCTAAAGCAAGCAAGGGAGGAAACGAGGGGCACGCACCCGCAGCTCATCGCCTCCAGCGCCGACAAGCCGAAAGTCTCCCCCTTTTCTGCAAGCGATGGGTAGGCAAATACTCGGGTCTGACCATATTGCTCGAGCAAGTCCTTTTCATCAAAAACAGGGTCTATTATTTCCACCGTCGGACCTATTTTAGCCGACTTGTTCCTTAGGGAATCAAGGTAGCCCTTCCCTGCCCCTCCATGCTCCTGCCTCCATGGGCCCATGATGCTCAGCGACCAGCCCGTTCGCTTTGTCTCATGAATACGCCCGAATGCATCCAGCAATTCGGCCACCCCTTTTTCGGGATGCAGCCGGCCTGCATAGAGAATTCTTTTTGGTCTGTCGCTCAACGGCCGGACCGTTGGCAAGTCCCAGCCCAAGGGATAGGGAAGGACCGATATTTCCTTTTCCCTGTGGGGCGCCTCCATGGCAACGGCCCGGGCAATGGCCTTGCTTGGGACCTGAAAGCGGGACGCCTTCCGGTACAGCCTGAATTGGCCCTTCGGGTATCTGCCGACGTGAAGATAGAGCTTTCCATTCCTTTTGCGGGGCAAAAACAAGGGCGCCCAGAAGGAATGCGTGACGAGCACGTCGGCGAGGGGCAAAACTTTCCTTGCCCGTAACACGTAAGGCAGTTCGAGAAGTTTAAGAATCCACGAGTTGCTCACGGCGTCCGCCCCCTTGACTCGAAAATGGGTGACTTTTCCGATTTTTTCGGACTCGGGAAGACCATCGCAGAGCCGGGATACATGGGTCACCTCATGCCCGTTCCTGGAAAACTCCTGGCCCAAGGATTCCCAGGCCTTCTCGATGGCTCCGCCCCGCAAAGCGGGAACGGGAAGGAATGCACCCTGGAGTATGGTAATTCTCAAGCTCTCTTCCCTCCCGTGGTCTGGCTTGATTCATCCAACAGCTCAATAACCCTGTCGGCACAGCTTGCAATATGAAGGTTTTCTTCAAAGCAACGAATGCAAGCTTCCCCCTTGGACACCTCGTGATGTCGGCCCGCCCGCCAATCCGAGACCAAGCCGTCAATACCCGCCTGGTCGTCCTTGGCAACCAATCCTACCCGCGCTTGCTTAACCTCCCGCCATAGGTTGACCTTGTCGGTCAAGAGGACGGGTGTACCAACCGAAAGAGCTTCCGCCACCACCATCCCGTAGTTTTCCTGATGGGAGGGCAAAACCAAGGCGTCCGCCGCCCTCAGGGCCCCCCACTTCAGGTCTCCCTCGAGCATTCCGGTCCAGACGACCTCCTTCTCTCTTCCATGCGTCGAACGAAGAAGCTTACGGGTAAAGGGATCGGTTTTTTCAACTGGTCCAGCCAAGACAAGAGCCTCATCGTTTCTCTCCTCGCCAAGGAAGGAGCGAAGCAGCATATCCAATCCTTTCTTGGGGTGCATCCGACCGAGATACAGAAGTATCCTGCGCTCGGACAACTCGGGGAACGCGCCAATGAAATCCGCCTTTTGACCTTTGTCGTCGCCGGGCGGGGACCCGACCCCGAGTCCCGTTACAACCTCCCTGTATCGACTGGGCCAAAAAGTTCCCCGAGCCAGCCTACGCTCTTCCTCGGTGGTAAAACAGACCGCGTGCGCATGGCGCATGATCCCGCCCTGCCTCCAGAGCCAGTATGCCTGCTTCTTAAGATGCTTGAGGGGAAAGGTTTTCTTGAACCATGGGTCCATCATCCCATGAGGAAAGACAATATAGGGACAGCCCGTTGTCTTGAACCTTTTCCATGCCCACAGGCCGGGCCATTGCCACAATCCATGGACGATAAAATGGGTAGCGTCCCCGCCGGGGATTTGCGGGTCATCCGAGATCGCGGAGGAGATTCCCTTCGCCCGAAGGCTTTCGTCAAGCCTGAGGACCGCCTCGATAACCCCGCCCGTACGAAGATCCCTGGAATGAGTGAGATGAACGATCCTCGTCAAGGCAAGGAATACTCAATACGTTTTCCAAGCTTGAGAACCGTGGGAGTAGTAGGCTTGGCTGGTACTCGAAAAATAGATCCAGTTCTGCTCGCTGTTGCTGTAGACGTTAGGGTAATGAGCCGCTCCAGTCCAAAGCCAGCCAAGAGTTGCATGATGAAACCAGAATTGCGTGGGCGAAACGCCGGCAATATAAATCCAGCCCAGTTTCTCGTGGTAGACCCAAGGGAAATGGCGGTCCCAGAAATACCCAAACCAGTCCTCCTTCTTCCAAGACGGCGTGCTAGAGTCGACCACGGCGGATTCCTTCCAGATGAGGTTGAACCTGGAGGTATAGCGATAGTCATTGAGGATGGATTTGATAGCCTCGGTAATTGGCATGCCGGCCAAGCGTTGAATATCCGCATCCTGTACGGGGTCTGCATTTTCTCGCCACAACAACTGAGCCAAGGTGGCCACCTTGTAGGTGCTCTTTCTAAGAGGCTCCGTATAGACTACGTAGGCAATGTCGTCGATCGGCACCTCCTCAGTCAGTTTGGCCACGAACTCCACTGCACACTCACCGGCTACATAGGCGTTGTTGGTAAGAGAGTCTAGGCGGGGTGGTGAAAATTGGGTCGCTTGGTTGCCGCCACCGCCACCCTGGTTGTTGTTCTGTTGTTGCGTCCGAACTTCCCAGTAATTTTTACCCACGAGGTTGTAGTAGAAATAAACCATCCGCTTAGAACCTTGGAACATCTGCTGAAAGCTCGGGCTGCTTCCATACTTGTTGAAAAGACATCGTTCCGCAAAGGCCCTCCGGTTTTGGTCAAAGTCGTGAATATCTTTTTCGTTTTCATAGCCCACCAGATAATCGACCACGCCATACTTTGAAATGTACTGGTCGCTATTAAGAACATGGTCGGCGTAGGTCTTGAGCCAGTTGGTGTTGACCGCTCCGGTGGGTATGAAATTGTTGAAGTCCGTTTCCAGGTTAATGAATGAATCATGCCACTCTCCCATGCAGATCTGGTGAGCCCCGATAATGCTCATCTTCTGCTGGAAGGAGGCAACCTCGCTCAATTCGTTGACCCAAGTCTCAAGTACGTCCTGTCCTCCCGAGTTGATGGTATGGAGCAAGGCCTCGACCTGACGGGTACTCATGTTGGATTCGCTCAAGTCCGAGAAAATGGAGAGGGCAGTTGATTTCTCGTTCAACCATGGGGTCGGGGGTGATATGCGTACCACGAGAGGCGTGGAGGAAAATACCGGCGTAAAGCCTCCAACGGGGGTCATATCTCCAAGTACGACGATCTCCACAGTGCCGTCAGGTTTGGCGTACCTGGCAAAATCAACGTCCCAGTCGAACTGGTACTCGATCGAGGTAATCTGTCCACTGGCCGTGGTAATAGGCACCCCGGTTACGTTGGCCCCCAAGAGGAATCCGTTTCCATAGAAACCTACCGTCTGGACGAGGGCCAAAGCGTCGCTGTCACCCTGTATGCTGGCCTCCAGGGTGACCCTTTGCTTATCGAAGACCTCGTTGTCGCTCAACCCCGTGATGGTATTAATGGGTGAAAGGGTCAAGGTTGGTAGAACCGAACTTCCCTGAATCTGGCCGGATCGGCTGGTGATGAAGGTTGAACCATTAAGGTCCTTGGCCAAGGCGCTGAGCGACCAACTGGAAAGCGAAGTGTTGCCCTCGTAGGCAGGAGGCGAGAATGCCGTACTGAAGGGTGGGTCGGTATGGGTGCCCAGCAATTTGTCATTGAGGTAAAAGGCAACGCTCCCGACATGTGCCTTCTTACCGTTGGATCCGGTAAATTCGACCGAGGCGAGGAGGCTCGACCCCTGTGTGGTCTGACCGGCGACGCCGGCCGGCCTGATCGTCAAGCCTCCCAGAGCCGTGTTGATCGAGGGTGCGATTACTTCCACCTGAACGGGAGAAGAAAAGATTTCCTCATTGATGTTGTTGATGACGGAAGCAACGATCTCATGCGTGCCTAGCCGGCTTGGGGTCCAGTCAAAGAAGGTCTTGTGGTTTCTGGTGCCTTGCACGGTAATGTTGTTGGCGCCAACCTGAACTCCGTCGACGTAAAGACGGAGGCTGCCCAGCGAACCCTTTTTGGCCGAAGCCTCCACCATGACGGGAAAGGGTCGGCTCAAGTAGATGGAACTTTCGGTAACCGCCAAGAGATTGGTGGAAATGGAGATAACGTAATCGCTGTTGTTCTCGGGAAGCTTGGTAGATTTCAAGTCGACCGAGTAGACGCTTCTGCTGGGCGTAGTGTCTTGGGGGTTCTGGTTCGAACTTCCGAAAATAAGCCCCCCCTGTCCTCCGGCGTCCGAGCTGAAGAAAACGTAACGCCCATCCCCACTGATGGAAGGATACCTATGCGAGGGCAAGGCCGTGGAGGCAAGGTAGTTGGTAGGATAACCAAACTTGGAAAGGCTGACTCGCGAGTTACGCCTCGTAATCTGATTGAAGTAATAGATATCGTCCGTAAGAAGGTCCTCTTGAAAGCCAAGGAGGGGCCGTGCGCCGTTCGTCGTTGCGGACGAAACCAAGGGCTGGACCTCCGAAAAACCATAGATGATCGGGGCGGGGGAAAGGAAAGGCGTGGCACGAGTAAAGCCGCTTCCACCGACAAGCATATTCGATTTGTAGGAAACCAGTAGGGCGGAAGGGTTGTCCGTCCGGGCAGTGCCGTTAAGGGCCCGGATCGTAAAACCGTTGCCTGCGGTTACGTTGTTCTCGAAGAGAGGACCGCCATAAAGATTGGTGGGGTTGGACCAGAAACTCCGGATGGTCGAGATAATGGTATCCCTGAGGCCCGTATCGGTCTGGGCGATGGTTCCGGCCGGATCGATGAAGTCCGCACCCAAAACGAAGGGTCCCGAAGGGGTGGACGCAAAGCCGAGGGTCAGGGTCCTGTTGAGGTCGCCGATAATCAGAGTCGAGCCGACAAGGGAAGTGCGGTTATTGATGGCAATATCGATTTGCTGCTCAAGATAAACTTCGCCGTTCGATCCGGTAAAGAGACGATCCGGGTTGAGCCGGGCATCGGGCCTGCCGTCGCCATCCAGGTCGTCCCCGTCTCCGTCGATGATGATTTCGGCTGGCTCAAGGGACTGGTTGAGGCTGGAGGGATAACCCGTGCCCGAGTCGACCATCTCTATGCGCTGGATGGTAGAACCGCCGCCCCAAATACGGAAGGATGCGCCGGTACCCGAAGGGTCGTTCTGGATGGTCACGACGGTTTGGTTAAGGTCATAATTGGTACCAGGATTGTCGAGGATCACGTCGACGACCTGACCCCCCACGACTCTGTACCTGGCAACGGCCCCGCTTCCATGGCCGGAAAGGTCGTCGATCGACAGGGTATTGTTATCGCGAAGATACCCAGTTCCTCCGCTTGTAATCTCGATCTGGCGAATGCCTCCTTCGAGAACGGCTCGGGCTCGGGCCACACGAAAGGAATTGTTGGCAAAGACCTTGGTGTTGCTTGAGCTGGCGTTGAGTTCAAGCAGGTTGGGAGCCCTCGAGGAATAAGCGACTGCCGAACCGTCACGGCTAATGCTGGGTTCACGACTACCAAGCTTGCCACCCGTCTCGCTTCCGGGATCACCATCCAGAGGGGGTGATTCACTGATCCGCTCGGAACCGCTCCCCGCCTTGACCGCAGAAACGGCAATCCTGAAAACGTCTCCATCGGGATTGACCAAGAGCGGCACCGCACTGACGTTGCGATCCGGAGGGCTGGAGCCGGGAGGAGTAAGGACGGTCAAGGTCGGGTTGACATAGTTTCTGCCCGGATTATCGATTGAGAAGGCAAGGATTTCACCGTATGGATTGAGGCTGGAAACGATAATGGACGCCCCCGACCCATTGATGTCGGTAAGTTGAACGGTGGAGCCCGCGGCATAGCCTACTCCGGCATCCTCGATATGGACGTAGGCAACTCCCTTTCCTTTCACCATGTTTCTGGCCGAGGAAACGAAGGAGATGACCTCGCCGTTGGAGCTAAGAACTGGTTCTCTCGTCGCGCCATTGACTGGAAGCGATCCGTCCTCGGCCCTCCCTGCAAAATAGAATTGGCCGTTTTCCCACAGAACCACGTCGGAGTTCTTGTTGGTGTCGGCCTCGCTCACAACCAAGTTGTCGGCGTAAGTGGTGAAGACAATGCGTTGGCCATCCCCGCTGATGGAAGCGTCTATACTGGCAGCGTTACCATTGGTCACCGCGGTAACGACCCCGGTTCCCGCTCCCGCCGCCGTTCCGTTGCTTTCAGTCCAGAGAAAGATCTGCTTGCCCGAAGTTGCGGCCTGACCGGAGATCAAGTTCGTCGCGTGGGATTCGAAGGCCACCTTGGTCCCATCGTCGCTGACGGCGGGATAGAAGCTTCCGCCATTGCCCTCCTCACCCGTCTGTCCAAGGCTCAGCCTGGTCAGCCGGCCGTTGAAGACCTCGTACCTGAAGACGTCGACATGGCCGTTTGTGTCGCCCGGAACAAGGTTGGTGGCATGTGAATGAAAAACTATGAACTTCCCGTTTGAGGAGATGACGGGAGCGAAGCTCGAGCCGTCGGGCGCACCTTGTCCGATGGGTGTGGTAATGACCGTGCTTTGCCCGTTGGTCTTGTTGATCATTTGAATCTGCGTAAGGCCGTTGGCCAGGGTTTCGTGAGCCATTATCTTACCGTCCAGACTGGAGCTGGGACGAGCGTGATGATGCGCTCCAGCCGGACTATCCATCTCGATGGATAGAACGTTTTCCGAACGTATGGAAAGGCCCGGGCTCGTGCGGTTGGTGAGCGGCACCCCGTTTAGGTCCGAGATGACGTAGAAGTCGCCCTCAAAATTATCGGGGAGCATCTGCACCCAGTCCAAGGTAATGGTCTCATTCGTTTCCAAACCCAAACCGATGGAGGAACCGCCCAAATCCACTTCCCTTAGAAGGAAATCGTCGTTGGAGACAGTCTGGTCGTTGGAGAGGAAAACTCGGAAGTCAAATGCATCGCCAGCCTGTACCGCACCCGTGCCGACATTGATAAAGCTCACCGTACAACGAACCGAATCCCTCCCCTGAAAGGCCCCTTCACGATCTCCGTTGATAAGAAAATCGGTGGACGTCTGAAGGTCGGCGGCGCCAACATTGACGTTGAGGTTAAGAATCAGTTGGTTGTTGTTGACGTGGTCCTGCTCCCAGATCACCCGGGGCGTGATGCCATTGACGGAGAAGGTGATTGGTGTGGCGCCGTTGGCGGCGGGATCGATGCGGAAGGCCGGAATCGTGAAGGGGACCCCGGGATCGTTCCCCAAGATGGGAGGCGTTAAAGTGGTAGAGCCGGAAAAGCCATCCGCTCCCGTCGCCGTCACCACGATTGGGATGCCGGGCTCCGTCGGGGCGGTGCTTACGTTTGCGACAGTGCCGGTCAGGTCGATGAACTGGCCCGGTCTAGGCGTCGAGGCCATATTGGACAAAACCTGCAAATCCGGAAGAATCAGGCTAAAGGGGAATGTCTGGATGCCGGATGAACTCACTGCTGACCCAGGTGCTGATGCCTCGACTTCGAGGCTCCAGTTTGCTCCCGCCGCCCAGAATTCGCCCTCGCGCCAAGGTATGTCGTATACAACTGCAATGTTCCAAGCTGCGCCTACGTTAAGGCCGCCGTTTTGAATTTCCGTTCCTCGATCGCCGTTCTGGGCCAAGCTCCCGTCGGGCCTAAGTACCCTTATCTTGGCATTAATGGGACTGCCGTTAGGGATGTTGGTTGGTGTCGTGATCGCAATATTGAGACTGATGGGAGCCCCCAACTGAGCTTGTAGGTTGGCCGGCCCCGTAACCTGCAGGGCTTGCCCGAGGGCAGTCCCGGCTGCGAGGAGTCCGAGAAACAGGCTTGTTTTGCGTAGTAGGTGAGTCATGCGTGACGCAAGGCTTTATGGCCCTGTCCAGGATTTAGAGGTATAATCGTAGTAAAGGCGAGAGTTTCCATCCAGGTTCCAGTAGCTCCAACCCTTGTCGCTCCGGTAGAAGTGGGGGAAGACGTCCGACTTGGTCCACCACCATGCATTCAGCCCGGAGTCCCAGAACCAGTACCCATTGGAATTGTCCGGGCTGACGAAAAGCCAACCCAAGGTCGGGCGATAAACCCAAGACGAGCCGGCCGAATAAAACCCGCCCATCCAAGATGAATCGGCCCAACCGGACTTTCCGGTGATTGGTGAGGAGGTCAGGCTTAGAAGGTTGTCTACCTGGAGGCTTCCTTGAACGGCGGAACTCATGCCCTTGCCGTCGGAAAGGGTGACCGTGACCTCAAGGGTCGTCGCGGCATAGGGCGTAAGGTCATCCGGGTCGGTGATGGAAAGGGCTCCTGATGAGGAGACGGAGAAGGGCAAGGTGCCGTCTCCATCCAAGTCAAAGTTGCGTGAGGTGATGGAATAAGATATGGAATCGCCGTCCGCATCGGTCCCCGTTATGATGGAAAGTTGCTTGCCTGCGTTCCAGTCGCCCGATCGAATTGCAGCAGTGAAAGAGGGTGCGGCGGGAGGAAATACGTTGATGGAAGAGATGGACGAGGTCAGGTTTTCAAGGCTCTGTTGGCTTACGTTGAGTGAAGTGATGGAGTTCCCGAAAGAAGTCAGGCCGCCGTATCCGTTGATTACTTCGCTGGTTATGGCATGCTGGTTCTTGGCCAAGTTGACGGCAACGGTCCCGGCGGCTAGCCCGCTGGTTGCCGTTTGCACGAGGAGATTGTCCGAGGTACGCATCAACTGGATAGCCTCCGTAACACCAGTGGCGGATATCCCAGGCTGGATGGTCTGGAGGGAGGAAACGAGTGCCTGTTGGACGAGGACGTCGCTAGACAGGGGATTGGCTTGACCTTGTGTCCATGCCCCAATGTCTTCCGCCAATTCGTCTATCAGGAAAGAGCCTGCCTGTCCCGCCGCAGTAAAGGCGATTCCGCGGTACTCGGCGAAGGCATCGGCTTGCTTCATTAAGTTTGCCAGACGAGCCGTTTCAAGCAAGACCTTGGCTGAATCGGCATCACCCGCGGAAGCCGCCGAGATGGGGTCGTAAGAGGTTGGGTCGATTGTAGCGGGCAAACCCAATGCCTGGATTACCTTGGTCTTGGCGTCCTCCTTGCTTGTACCCACGACTTTGTCCATTAGCGCAGTGACAAGGGTCGACAACGGACTAATTACGGTTGAATTTGCGTCGCTGGTATAGGTACCCGTAAACGGGCTGTTGGTCGAGACGTCGAAGCCCCCGGAGACGACGATTCTTCCCTCGTTTGAGTCGATCTTTCCATTTCCGTTGAGGTCGAAGGTCTGAAGTTCGGGCGTTGTCATGGAGAGAACGAACTGACCGGAGCCGTCCGTCACGACTGGCGAGGAAAGGTCATGCACTCCATCGAGGACTCCATTCTTGTAGGCATCGAAGATGACGGTCGAGCCAACGAGGTACCCGTCGATAGCCTTACCCTTGATGGCATAGGCATAATCTTCCACCACAACCTGAAGAACGAGGGAGGCGGGATTGCCGGCGGCATCGGTCACGGAATAGGTAATGTCGTAGGTTCCGGTTTTGTTAACGTCCACGGAAGCATCGCCCGATACTGCAACCGATCCGGTAAGGGTTCCGTCGGTTTCGTCGTAGGCGCCGTAGGTCGGCAAGGAAAGGGTGGTTCCCTTCAGTACGTAGAGGGGGCTTGAGGCAGACAGGGTGATGGTCGGGGGAATCAAGTCGAGAGCTGCAACGATCAGGTATTGGGTCTTGCTGAAATCCCGGTTGAGGGAATCGTTGACCGAGTAGACGACGTGATAAATGCCCGAGGGCGCGGAAGAGGAAACCACCCATTCTCCATTGGAATAACTTGCGACTTGGGAGTAGTTCCCCTCCATCGATACCGCTATCTCGGTAAGCGTCCCGCTTCCATCGAGGGCGGACTCCTTGACGATCGCCCCGAGCAAGACTTTGCTCCCGGCGTAGACGCTTATGGTGTCCTGACCCAGCAGAGTAAAGACGGGGGCGGGCGGAGAAAGGTCGTAGGCAAGCGGGTTAAGGCCCGCGACGTCTACTTCCAAGCTATCGATAAACCCGTCTCCATCAGTATCCCTTGCGTTTGGGTTGGTCAAGGTGGCATCCACCTCGACCTTGTCCGCCAGCAAGTCGCCATCCGTATCGGAGAGAAAGGGGCTGGTTCCATATCTCCACTCCTGCTCGTTGGTAAGCCCATCTCCATCAAAGCCCTTTGCGGTATCGTCGCTAGTCCAATCCACGGCGCTTTCCAAAACGGTGTCAAAATGCTTGTCCATCCAGCTTTCCTTCGAGGTTAGGGGAACACGGGCAAAGGCCATGATCTTGACGCTGGCGTTGGTCTCCACCCCGTTGATCAAGGCTGAGGAGCGGAGCGTCATGTTGCCGTCCCTCAGGGTGGAGCGGAGGGTCAACGACACTTGGTTTCCGGACGTAACGTCCAGGGTTGCGATCTTGGAGTCGTTTCCGTCGCTGGCACTAAAATCAAAAGCGAGCGACCAGTTGGCGGTGATGGGGGTAACGGCGGTCCCATTCTGGTCGTAGGCTCTGACCGTAAAGACGGTGGTGGCATTCGGGTCGCCCTGTGAGGCTATGGGCGCCTCGAGGAAATTATGCTCCCCTCCGGCACTGGGAGCTATGATAAGCTGCCTCTGTCCGGAATCCCTCATGCTTCCTCCCCAGAAGGACTGGTTGACGTCCTCGAAACGGAAGTCATCGGTAAAATCGATCCCGCTGACGTTGATGGGGAAGGCGAAGCTCAGGGTAAAGCGGTCGTCGGGATTGAACACGGAACTGTTGGCGTCGTCCACGATCGTCAGGTCAAGGCTTCCGTCGACCGAGACGTTGTAGTCGACCTTGGGCGCGCCCCGGCCGGTGTTGGAGGGATGAGGCTGGAAAGAAAAGTGCACCGCCTGACCGGACGTAAAACCTCCCCCAATGCCTTCCAGAACCTTACTCAAGTCGGGTGGGTTGTCCCTGCTGGCGCTCCGACCGCTCAAGCGACTGGCGGCGCTCCAGATCAACCTGCTTCTGCCTGGGCCGCGTCGATCGGTCTCGAGCTCGAGCGACGAAAAGCCGGGGACGTATACGGTTCGCGAAACGAGCGAAATGTTGGCATCGGGGCGGAAGGTCATCTCCTGGTACCTCTCGTCTTCCATCAGGACGGCAACGTTGTAGAACCCAGATTCCAGGTTCGAGAATGCGTAGAAGCCATTGCCGTCGGTATAGGCAACGTTGCCCCACTGTTCGTCACCTCCCCAGTTCGCATAGGGCATACCTTCGCCTACGAGAATTTCACCGCCCATGGCGGTCCTATTGGAGTCACCCAGACCGTAGTAGAGCTTGTTGGGCAGGCGATCGTCCACCACTAGGTCGAAATAGGAGCGTTGGGAAATGGGGTCGTAGTCCACTACCCCGTTGAGGCGTACCTGGGAAGTTTTGTTCTCGTCGAGGAAAAAGGAGTATTGCACACGGGTACCGTTCTCGTCGTAGACTTCGTTGAAAATCGTGGCTTCCGGCTCCGCGAGAAAGGTGCTCCTGGAGACGGTCCTTTTGTTGCCGTCCTCGGCGGTGAAATTGCTCCATGTATGGGTACCGTTGTGGTCGAGTTGCATGGCGCTAAGCGTATTGGTTAGGCGGGCCATGGCCGCCGCCGGCATGCCATCCGTAAAGCCGGATTGACTCATGTCGAAATCAATCGCCACCGTCGCCTGGGTTCCTTGGCTGAAAAGACCGCCGTCGATCACCTCGACGTCGATCACCCTGTCGCCCCAAGAATCAAAAGGAAGAACCGTGCCGTAGGTCTCGGAACTCTGTGGCAGGAGCAGTTTGTCTCCACCCGGTTCGCCATCCGCATCTACGTAGGCGATTTCCGCATGCACAACGAAGCTGATGAGCTCGCGTGGACCATATGTGGCGTCGAAGTTGGCGTCTTTCGTCCATGGCCTCTCAGTGAAGCCCTGACCGGCCCCGTGCGGGCGATCGAGCTTGTCGATTTCCAAATTCTTGATTCTGGGATCATCAAAAAAGACGTCGATGAGGTAGCCTTTCTCGTCGAAAACCGGTACAGGGTCCACCTCTCCACCCGTACCCTTGAACTCGAGGTGCGGGGCGACGTAGCGGGAACCGTGCTGATCGATCACGATCTCACGTATCTTTCCGTCTTGGACGAGGGCCGAGCAGGTGGTGTCGTAAGCAAGCCAATCCGTCCTTGGGAAACGATAGGCATCGTTAATAAGGACGAATTCGGCCGCAATACCCCCACAGGAACGGACCCGAAAGCCAAGATCCCGGTGGTGGACTTGGGCACTCAGGCCGTGATGGTTCTTACAGGCAGCGGAATGGCCATCCCACCAGTTCGCATTTTGGCCGGCATTCACCTGCTTGGGTCCGGGAGGCGTCTCGCCAGGACAGGCTTGCGGGGGAGCATCACCCTCATGGACGTGACCACATGCCGCCAAGGTACCATTGACGTCCTCCCGCATGTGCGTGCATTGCCAGAGCCTTTTGGTGTTGGTAAAATAGGGATCGAGCTTTGGGGCCGAACCCCGCACGAAGACTACTGGGTCGATGTACCCGCTGCCACTCTTGGTAACAATGATCTTGGTTATGTTTCCGTCCTTGATTTTGGCAACCGCTTCCGCCTGGTCGCCTTCCGGCACGTTTACTCTGCCCCGATCGTAAATCTCGACCCAAGGGGCGATATATTGAGGGTCCGCATCGCTCTGGGTGATAACGGGTTTGTTCAGGGCGCCCCCGAGACGCAGGCTGATAGTTGCGTTGACTTCATCCGGGGCCAAGGCGCGATTGTAGCTCAACTTGGCGACTGGCGTATTATTCGCATCCAAGTTATGATACCCGCGGCCCGGCTCGACGGGGAAAACCGCATCGATGGTTCCCGTAAAAATATTCATGAATGCAATGGCCGAGGCCCCCACTCCGCCTCCGCCGGTAATGGATACGATGGGTTGCAGAAAGTAGCCCGCGCCACCATCGGTCACCCGATAGGAGGTAATGCCTCCATCCGCATCGGTCCCGTTGATCTCGACCACTGCAGGACGCCAAACGGAACTGGGATCGGAATCGAAAAAGCGACCGCCGAGGATGTTGACCTTGGCGGGGATGGAGTAACGGAAGCCTGGCTCCGTAACCACCACATCCGAAAGGGTGGAGTTAAAATCCAAGTCGGAAACGGCTACGTGCCCGTTGCTCATGTCGGCCCCCCAAGATCCGGTGTTTCCCCAGTCCGCGAAGACGGTTGGGGATTTGACCCAGCCTGCTCCAGCTGTCGTCATTGTGATACCGTTGACGTCATAGAGATTTTCGCTGTTTACCGAGGAAAAGGTGTTTCGGCGTACCAGACTGCCCTTGACGAAGGGATTATCGCTGAAGGTAGGCGGTGTCTCGCCTTTGCCTTCGCCGATAAAATAGAGGGCGGACGGATTCTCCGCATAGGAGCCCTCGCCGGGCTGCTTAAGAACGAGGGCCTGCAAGGAGCCGGACCGGACTGTTGCCTCGAATGCGGGCGGACGGTAACCCTCTCCAAAGATACGAACGGCGCCGACGTCGAACCCCCGGTTGCCATTGCTGAGGTCATAGCCACGCCCGCCGTTGGCAATTTCAACAGAGGCATTCGGATCGAGGAAGAACAGGGGGTAGCCAGTGGCGTTGTAGTCATCCGGCCAGGTCGGGCTGCCCGCGACAACAATGTCGGGTGGAGCCGAGTATCCGAACACTCCTCCCGCTACTTGGGCATCGTAAAGGGTATTCGGGGGAGCCGTAACCCTGACGTACTCGACGTACCTGCGGGACACATTGCGGTCGTCGGGCAGCACGATGGAGACGGGGCTGTAAAAGTCCTTCGTAAGGAGAATCTTGTCGACCCCGACTGGGTTGAGCTCGGCCCTGCCGGCAGCTTGGTTGGTATAATGATCGGGGCTGGCATAGGTAAAGGTCACCTCCGGTTGCTCCTTGTAGCCCGCCCCTGCACTGGTAACCGTGACCGTGCCAATGGCATCGACAGAGGGCGACAGCATGGCCCGGGCGACCCGCGTATCGTTTCCGATGTCGTAGAGGTGCTTGATCTCCGCGGCCGTCAGGGTCCGCTTGTAGATATGGAATTCATCCAGCTGTCCTTTGAAGTAATTGGTCGCGTTTGCCTCGCTGGTCTGGTGGTACCCGATGGCAAAGTGATTGAGCTGGTCGATGTCGGTAAAGAAGGCCCGATCGTTGGATGCACCCGCCGGGATAACGCTGTTGATGGATTTTCCATCCACATGATACTGGACGCCGCCGTTGTCGATCACGACAACCACATGGTGCCAGTCGCGATCGCTCAAGTCGACCGTCGCGTCGCTGGAGACCTTGCAGAGTTCCGAGCCGTTGTTGAGCACCTCCTGCCTGAGGGTCCCGTTGTCCCGAAGAAAAAGGCGATAGTAGGAATTGTTCTCGTCTACGTTGGAGGCGGAAAGGATGGTCATCTCATCGGAGTTGTCAGTCTTGAGCCAGAAGGCGATGGTTCCGCTGTCAAGGGCGGACAAGGCCTTGAGGTTAGGCAGCAAGTCGAGGTACCTGGACCCGTTGAGGTCAATGGCCCGGCCAAGGTCGTCCTTCTTAAACTGGGAGGCGCCGGCGTTGGAAATGCTGACGTCGTCCGTCGTCGAGGCCATGTCGGTTCCCGGGCCCATAGGTACGGCGTGGTACTTATTCCCCGAGAGATCAAGAAAATGTCTCCCCGCAAGATATTTGATTTCGTAGGGGTTGAGGGCCCGGTCGTAGACCATAACCTCATCCACCAGGCAGTCTTGGCCGCCGATCTGAAGGTCGCTTCCGAGCGAAGTGATGCGCGTTCCCACTTCATTACCGTTCAGGTAAGCCTTTACCTCGGCGCCATCGTCCATCACGGCGAGGTGGGCCCATTCACCTGTAGCCGGACTGGCTACTAGGTTGACGCCATTGAGGGTGATCTGACCCGGGAAATTAACGACCAGCGAAAAGGGCGCCGAAGCCAGGCTTAGCGATGGCGCTCCTCCTGCGGCCGAAGGATTGATCCAGAGGGAAAGGGTGTGAGCCGCTGAGCTGAAGATTCCGGTTCCGGTTATGGCGTCTCCGGGTTGCAGTTCGATGGCCTTGTTCTTAAGCCCCCATTTGGAGCGGAGGGAGGGATCGGCTACGGCCGGCGTGATGGATAGGTCGAAGGTTGCACTGAGGTTGTTGTCGAAGGTCGAAGCGTTCAGCTCGTCTAGTTGCCAATAGTGCTTGAAGTTAGTCTCGATCTGGTTGTTGAAGCCCGAGGTCGGCTTGTAGCGGGCGTTATCAGCGAAAAGGCTCTCGTCCTGGTTGAAGGAATAATAGATGAAAGGGTCGAGGGGATAAAGAGCTACGGCCTGGGTGGAGTTGGGGTCGAAGCGGTAGCCTTGGTCGGAAATGCTGATGGAGTTGTCGAGGAGGAGGGATTTCTTCCGGTTGGAATCGGTATTTTTCTTTTCTCTCGTAGTTCCCGTAACGTTGGCTTCGATCCCCGCCCCGAAGACAACAATCTCTGGGGTGGCGGGATAGCCGCTTCCGCCATCGGTTACGTTGATGGTCCCTACCCCGTCGACATAGGCTACTGCGGTGGCGTTGGCATCTGAATAATTCTCCCAGTAGCTGCTCCGCAGGACGCTGGCGGTGGGCGTATTGTAGCGGTTTTGTCCCGTTCCTCCGTAATGAAGGTAAAGCCCCGTATTGGGATCAGAAGAGATTGGACGAACGTTGATCTTGGAAACATTGGTGTCCATCAAAAGCGACTTGGCGGAGGGCATGGTAATGAGAGTCCCACTCGCTCCGTAGGGCTGTTTTTGGTAGTCGTACAGGGTGGTGACGGACTGTGAGAAGTGGGTGTCGAAAAGGGAACCGCCGACGAGGGTCACGGCAGGAGGTTCCTTATAGCCGGATCCCGCAAAATCAACGAGGGGTGTGAGAAGAAGGTTGAGCTTTACCCTGGCCGGTTCGTGATCTGGGTGCTCGAAAAAGGAAAGGGGGTATCCCTCGGTGGAAGTATCAAAGTAAAAGCGGTGTATTTCGCCGCGGTGCAGGACAAGTTGCTTGTTTGCCACTCCGTCTATGACGTAGCGCAGGGGCGTCGAGTAATGCGACGGCACCCGTGACTCCTGCAGGCTTCCGGATACACTCACGGTATGCTCTATGAACGGGGCCTTCGAGATGATCACCTTGGCTCCCTGCACGGGTCCCTTGTTCGATCTGACTTGGCCGGAAACAAGGGTGGTGGTTACTTGGCTTGCGTCCCCAACTCGAACGACTACGTTCTCGGATGAAATGCCTCCCTTCATGTCGGAAACGACGACCTTGACCACATACTGGCCGGGTGAGGAAAACTTTCTGGAGATCGTTCGCTGGTTAAGAAAGCGCGCATCGTCGAGGCCAATCTCGTTCTGATACCAAGCGTACGCATAGTCGCTCACGTTGACGTCCGTGGGGATGACGGTGAAGTCAATGGTTTGGTCGACCGCAGGGGTGGGGTCGCTGACCAGAATCCTGAATTCCGGCGCCTGGGCCAACCCCTTGCCGACAGTCCCTACGTTGACCACCGCCTCGATGTAGAACATGGGGGCCATTCCTCCTCTCCTGACCGGAGTGACGTGGGCATCCGATTCGTAATCGGAAAAGGTCCGACCAAGCAACAGGAATGCATCCTTAAAGTTGCCCTGGGTTGCCGGCGTGGTGTCGATAAGAGCATTTTCGCTCGTTCCGAACCCTTGCATGGTGCCATTGGTCACGGTTAGCCCGTATTCGCTGATGTTGTCGTCCAGGCGGTAGGATACCCAGTAGGAGCCGAATGGACTCTGGGCGTCTGGCCCGAGAGGAGCGTATTCGGAAGCGGGTATCTCAATGCCTCGCAGGCCCCTGCTGGCGGAGGAAGAAAAGTTGCGCAGCGAGGACTGCAGATAGGAGGAGGTCGAGGTGCCGGCCCGTTCCACGATCCAGGTAGGGTCGAGGGTAAGAAGAACGGTCGCTCCATCCGAATCGAAAACGCTCACCACTGGTTCCTCGGAATAGCCCTTGCCCCCGGCAGAGAGGACGAGTTGGATACCCGAGCCATTGCTGTCCAGCATACCTGCGGCACCCTCGCCAGGACCGCTAATGGAAAGGGCCAAGGGCAGCTTCGCGGCAAGTCCGGCGGGCAGGTTGTCGGAAGGAATATGCACGGTAAACGAACCCGTCCTCAGCGCATAGGGAGCCGAGCCGTAGTTATGGCGATAGATACGGAAGGTATTGGGGTTGGTGGCGTTGGTTTCCTTCAGCCCGCTATTCTCAACTGCATCGACGGCATGAAGGTGGGCCACGTCGGTAGCGTTGTTTTCCTCCGTTCCCCCCTTGAGTCCAAAGTGGCCCAAATCCCTCAGGAAAACTTTGCTCGGTATGGTAAGATCCCCCTGCAGGCCCCCGCTGCCCATGAGGGAAAAGGGATTCCCGTAATCGATGGTTTCTCCCTCATCGCTGTTAGGGCGCAAACCCTCCGAGACATAGCGGTTGGAGTGAAAGAGCCCGAAGTTATGCCCCAGTTCGTGAGCCATGACCCCCGCACTGGCCGGAGCGTTAACATGCGTACCCGGGCCACCGACGGTGCCGAGTCCACCGCTTCCGGTCGTGGAGACTGCCGCCCAAGAAACGATCGTACGACCCATGGTAATGGTAGCCGAGCTATTGAAGTCAACGTTGTCGAGATAAAGCGCGGGGGTGCCGTGATAAAAAGAGCCTGGGTCAAGCAATACGATCTCGGTGACTTGCCCGCTCGCGTTGACGAGGGCCTTGGCCTGGGCTGCAACGAAGTCCGGGTCCGGGATTCCGGTAGTCGCATTGAGGTCCCCACCGAGAAGCTTTACCAAAGGGGGTTGTGCAAAATTCCCGAAGGGGGTGGGAACGGATATGGACAGCACGCCCTCGAAGGCAGGCCCGTCATAGTCGAAATCCCTTGAAAGCTGGGCAGCCTTGGCTTTGGCAGCCTCACCGACCATGCCGATTTCCTTACCGTCTCCGTAGTCTACTTCCTCCGACCAGTAGACGAGGCCGGTGCTGTCGAAAATACGGTTGTCGACCCCGGTTCCGGCAGCCACCCTTTTCCATTTCGGCAGATCGACGGTGATGGGAGGAGTTATGACGGCTTCCAAAAGGAAAGTCCCGTCGGAATTGCGCAGATAGAATTGCTTGACCCGTTCCATAACCTCAACGAGGTTGGAGCGCGTGTCGGGCTCGAAGGGATTGGGGATGTCGCCTGGGCCGAGGGGGTTCCCAAAGGGATCGACGGGGTTGCTGGAGGAGCCATCGAAGTCATTGCCTTCGTCGCGGAAGGCGGTTGGGTAAACTAAGACCTTTCTCTTACCGTTTACGAAGGCGGAGGGCTTGGGCGTAAGGTCCAGTTCGTACTCCACGACGAAGGGAAGCAGCTGGGAACCGTTATGGTCGATCCATTGCGCCGATGCGTTGCTCCAGTCCATGGCCGCGTAATCCTCGTTCGCATTGGCGGGCTCGAGGCCCCCTTGCCAATTCTGGTAGGTTGAGGCGCTGACGTCCTCGTTGCTGAGCCAGTGCCAGTTCCCTTCGCTTGCATTGACTTCCAGGGGTTTGGTTGAGTTGGTATCCCTGTCGTAGTAAGTCCCGTTCTGGTCCTCAAAATCAGTTGCCCCGATCCAAGCATGTTGAACGATTCCTGAACCGTCCGGTAAGAGACCAAATGCCATGGCGTCCTTGAGGAGCTGGTAGACTATGTTGTTCTCGGCTGCTGAATTGATAGAGACGAGACGACCGTTTCTAGTGTAGGCGGAATTGTTGGCATCCGCCCAAGTCATGGGGGTCGTTACGAGTTCGTACTTGTGCTCGACGAGGTTGGTGCCACCGCCACCTGCGCTCGAGGCAACTATGGGGCCACGAAAGCGACCGGAGGGAAGTGCTTGCAATTCAGCTTGGCCTACCCTTCGTTCAAGAGCCTGGATGCCGTTTGGCTGATCGAGCTTGAGCTCCTTTCCGGCGTATTCGACCAATAAACGGTCTCCGGCGATCTCCGACACGATACGATAGGGCTTCTCCGAAACAGCCATTTCGCCGTTCAGGGAAATTCCGGCAATCGGCACTTTTTGCAAGGTCGGCATGTAGCGTCGGGCACCATAGACGTAAGCACGATAGGTTTTGCCGTCGGGCAAAGTTACCCACCTATTGACTTGACCTTTGGGGGAGCTAGGGTGGAAGCAGACGTGAACGGCCTTGATATTGGCCGAAGCACTGTGCCACCTCTCCATGTTGTTCTTGATCTCCTCCGGCAATTTTTGAATGCGCTCGGGCGGTACGGCCAAGGCAAGGGCAGAGGATGGATCAACCCCTATGAGGGCGGTCATCACCCGCGCGCGTACGCGAGAAAGTTCAAGACCCTTGTCAACCAAGTTCCTATGAAGACGAGGGTCGTGACCGAGGCACGGCAATTTGTCCGAGCAGCTTGTCTTGTCATGAAGATCGAGCCAACCGGAAAACCTTTCGAAAATGGGATGGCGGGCCAATTTTTCGGAATCCTCGGGTTCACACCATTCGGGCACGGGGCTTTTCCCGATCTGATTTTTAGAAACTTGAGTGGGATTGGGCTGAGGAACGAATGGGTCGATCGAGGCCGGTAGAGCTCGGGGTTCGAATTTGCGCGTTGGCGGACCGGCAGAGTCAGGACTCCTATGGTGGAAGAAATAAAGGGTAAGGAGGAACAGTGGGGTGGCCACCAATGCCATTCCCACTACTCTCATTGTATGAGTTCGCGTGGGCTTGCTTGAGGAGAGGGGCGTCACTGTCGTAACTTATTTCAAAAGAGGGACGATTGCAAATGATTTGGGGGCAGAGCAAGGAGGCTCGAGCTTGTTTTATGGAGCGGCGGGGGCCGGCCCGGGGTCGTTCCCCTTGAAGACGCGACGGATCGTACCTGTGGGCGTCATGATGACGGGATCCTTGAAGATGGACTGTGGGCTTATGTTCTGAATGACTTCGCGTACTGGCGAACCTCCTCTTGAGACAATGCTGGCGCTCACGAAAATAAGGAGGTTTCTCTTTTGGTAGCTTTCCGCGGAAGACTGGAAAAGGCGACCGAGGAGTGGAATGTTGCCCAGCACGGGTATCTTGTCATTGACCGTCTTGACCTCCTCTCTGGTAAGGCCACCTATGATGACGGTGGCCCCATCGAAAATGGTTACCGAGGTATTGACCTTACGGACCGAGAAAATGGGCATGAGTATGCCGGACGGCTGAATGACCATGGGCGGAGCCCCCACCTGGGAAGTTCCGATCATTGCCTGTTGCCCCCCGTATTCGATGAATCCGTCGAACTCGGTTACCTTCGGGTTAAGCTCCAAGGCGATCGAGTTGTATTTCTCTATCCTCGGAGTTACGTCGAGAACAACACCAACCTCGCGGAATCCGGGCTGCTCGTCGTCAGGGGCAACGGTATCGAATTGCGGGATGGCCGCCTGGATCTGAATGGCTCCGCCTAAGCCTGCCTGGTTGTTCTGGCCGCCACCGCCACCACCGCCTACCACAGGAGGGGGAGCGGGCTGGTAGTCGGTTGGATAGATGAATTCCTGGGCAATTGTTATCTGGGCCGGTTGTCCATCCATAACGGTGATCCTCGGGGCGCTCAGAAGGTCCGTCCCCTGTTTTCGCTTGAGGGCGCTAATGAGGAGATTTGCCTGGGAGCCTCCTAAAATCATGCTACCTCCGCTGCCTCCCATGGACAAGCTATCCGAGGTTGCGTTGATAAGCGGGCTTACGCCCTCCCCAATACCGATCTTGCCCGGAAGGCTCGGAACGGGGTTGGGCAAGTTGAGGCTCGCATCCGGGTTGTCGGGTATGCTGATGATAGTGTCGCGCGACAATCCGGTTGCGGAGTGGGCGGTGGCAAGGGTCCGGGTATTTCCGGTAAAGGTTTTGTCGAAGGATACGATGGGGCGACCAGTCGAGTCGATGACCGGGTTGCCGGTGGCGGGGTCCACCGAGTAGCGAGGGTTCCCCCACTTGAACTGCCAATCGAAGCTGATTTCATCAAGCGCGCCTTCCTGAACCTCGAGAAATTTTGTTTCTATTTCGACCTGCCGACTGGAATCCGCATCGAGCCTCTCGAGGATTCTCTCGATCAAGTCGAGGGAGCGTCTCTGGTGGGTGACGATCATCTGGAAGCCGTCGAAGACGAACTTGTGACCCTTGGTCTCGTCGAACGGGATGCCCGCTCCTTCCAGAAACGCCTTGATTTTGGCCCCTTGGTCGTCGGCACCTCCTCCGGCACCACCTCCTGGGGCGGGAGCGAAAGGATCGGCTCCCCCTCCTCCTGCACCGGCTCCCCCTCCGGTCATCCGGTTGATCGTTCCTTGGGTAAGCTCGTAAAATTCGGTTTCAAGCAACCTTTGAGTACCCATGACACCCCCGGTCTTCGAGACCACGATTGCATCCGATCTTACGTCGTAGGTCCAGCTCACCATCTCGGTGATGAAGGCGATCATTTGCCCAAGCGGCATGGAGTTAAGGGTGATGGTAACGTTGGGTGGGGGTTCGTCCCCTTGGTTAAGAACGATGATGTTCACACCCTTTTTGGCCGGGTCGGGCTCGGTCAGGTCAAACGCTCTCGCCTGCCTCTGCAATTCGGTCATGACCTCGGGCAGGGGCGATTCGAAAAACTGTACTCCAGGGACGTTAATGATCTTGAGCTTTTCCTCCAGTTTGCTGGGTTCGCCCGTGACCTTTTGCTCTTCCTCGATTTGGCGGTCGAAGACCTTGGGCCTTTCCCACTCGCGCTCGATCTCCTCGAGCATTTCCTGGCGGGTCTTGAGGTAGCCAAGGTAGCTCTCTTCCTGACGCATAATCGCTATCCTGCGCAGCATCTCCTTGGCTTCGTAGTTCTCGGAGAACCTCGTCTCAATAGTCCGGTAAGTCTCGGTCGCGCCAGTCAGGTCGCCGTTGATGAACTGGACCTTGGCCCTCATCAAAAGTTCCTTCAATGCCTCTCTCTCTTCCCTCCACTCGGGGGTAAATTCGGTAATGTCGCGACGATAGGGGTTTGATTTGTCCTTCTTGATGCGGTCTTCCATGCGATTGCCCCTGTCGAGTTCTTGCTGCATGGCTTTTTCACCTTCGGTGGCACGCAATCCTGGCCGACCGAAGCTGAGCGTATCCCCCTGAATGTCACGGTCCTGGTAAAAGCCCGTGCGGAAGGCATCCAGATACTGGTTTGCCAAGTCCCAGTCCTTCTCCTTTCGGGCATCCTCGGCCTTCTCGAGGTTGATTTGGTTTTTCAGGAGGGAAGCCTGCAGGATGACGGGCCAGGTTCTGGTGTTGGGTTCGAGAAAATTCTTGATTTTGAAGAGCGCCTTCTCGGCCTTCTCGTATTCTTTTTTCCTGATGTCGCCACGGGCTCCGGCAAGCATTTCCTCGGCAAGTTGAGCTTGCTCCTCGGACTTTTCCAGCGCCTTCTCCATTTCCGCATCGAAATCAGCTTGCTCCTCGATGCCCAAGGTTTCGGACTCCGCCTTCCGGCGGGCGTCCTCGACGTTTTGGTACTCTACCACCAGGTTTTGCACTTCGCCTACCTGTCCCTTGAGCATGGCTTCCCCCATCCTGTACCAAGTAATCTGCTGCTTGGCCTTGTAAAGGTCGCTGATCAGGGCAATGCTGGAAACGTTTGCAGGCAATACTCCCAAAGCCTCGTCGATTTGGTCCAGCGCCAAGTCGTATTGTCCGTCGCTGGCATCCTTTCTCGCTTTTCCAAGGAGGAATTCAGCCCGTCTCATGGCCGAAGCCATCTTGGTTTTTTCCTCCTGCATAAGGCGCTCGAAATCCGGCTTTGCATCATCTTCGGGTAGGCCCGTCTTGGCTCTAATCTCAGCTAAGTCCTTCTTGGCCTTTTCCAGCTCTTCCACCAATTTTCCCACAAGCGAGACGTCTTGGTTACCCTGATTCTGGAGAAGGACTTCACGTTTTTGCCTTCTTTCCTCGAGGTCGTCCTTTACGTTTTCCTTGTAGCGTGCAAGCAACTGGCTCGCTAGGGAATAATTCTTGTCCCGCATGGCCTGGTTTGCCCTTCTGAAGTACAGCTGGGTTTCTTCCTTGCGGATTTGGCTGAGGTAAAAGGCGTTTTCCTCCGTCCTCGTAATTTGTTTCAAGGCCCGAGCGGCCAATGATTGGGCGGTGTCTAGTTCTCCATTCTTCGACAGCTCCCGAATGTCGTCCAGAAGCCTGATCAAATTGGTTTGCGGACCCAAGTTGTAAATGGAGGCCGGATCCTCAACGGGCTGAGGGCCGGGGGGGGG
>TARA_B100000674_G_scaffold11951_1_pt1 | contig 29973 bp, 27 predicted proteins | sample TARA_B100000674 | Tara Oceans TARA_B100000674 (sample SAMEA2622759) | marine metagenome | biome: marine biome (ENVO:00000447); feature: surface water layer (ENVO:00002042); material: "saline water (ENVO:00002010), including plankton (ENVO:xxxxxxxx)" | depth 5 m | reverse complement strand
TGCGGGCGTCAATGTGAGGGAAAAATACGTAGTATACTACATACTATTACTGGCATTCAGCCCTTAAACGGGGCACAATCGGGGCGCATAAACAGTCAAATCGCGTCCCAAACGCGAAGGAGGATTCGACATGGCCGACTTATCACTGGATTTCTGCGGTGTACCGTTCAAAAACCCGGTCGTCATCGCATCGCTGGAAACCACCAACAGCCCAGACCTGATGAAACAGGCGTTCGATTACGGTGCCTCCGGCGCTATCATCAAGACGCTGACCGATATCGACGACATGGCCGTTCTGACCATGAACTCGAAATACGCGATCATGAACGACCGTGGCGACATTATTAAAGGCAAGGTGCCGCGCGACTTCAAGTTTTACAGCCGGTCGGGCTATTCCAGCACTTATTACAAGGACTGGATCCCCTATCTGAAAGAGGTCGGTGCCTATGCCCGCGAACGCGATGCCCACCTGATTGGCAGCGCCGGCGCGAAGGACGTCGACGGTTGGAAGGATATCTGCCGCACCATCGAGGATTGCGACCTGCCAATGGTTGAGTTGAATTTCGGCTGTCCGCATCCGGCTCTGATGCCGGGCGTGCACGGCGGATCCATGATCGGCCAAGACCCGGAAGTCGCCTTCAACGTCACCCAGGCGGTGTGCGAGGCGGTCGACATTCCTGTCGTCATCAAGCTAACACCCGACCAGTCCAAGCCGGTCGAAATCGCCAAGGCCGTGAAAGAGGCCGGCGCCGCGGCGGTCACCGCGACCAACCGCTATACCGGTTTCGCGGTCGATATCGACACCGCCCAGCCGCGCCTTGGTGGCACGGCGGGGATAGGCGGCACCTGGACCAAGCCGCTTTCGCTCCGCTACGTGCACAACATCTACAAGCAGGTCGGCATTCCGATCGCCGGCTCCAACGGCGTTTTCGATCACCGCGATATTGTCGAATTCATCATGACCGGAGCGGATATCGTCGAGGTCGGCTCGGTGCTGATGATCAAAGGCATGAAATGGCTGCCCAACATCATCCGCGGGTTAGACCGGTTCATGGACGAACACGGCTACGAGGATATCAAGTCGATGTACGGCATTGCATCCGATGCCGCGGCGACGGACTATTCAGACCAGTTCGCCAAGGACCGCATCCACGCCAACGTGAACGCGGAAACTTGTCAGAACCCGACCTGTAACGTCTGCATCCAGATGTGCTTCTACGAGGCCCTGTCACAGGACTCGGCTGGCAAGATTAACGTGCATACAGATAAGTGCATCGGCTGCGAGCTGTGCCTGGACGTGTGCCCGTTCGACTCCATTTCGATGGCACCGACCACGGATGTGCAGTATGACGACGGGTACTTCAAGATTCAGGAAGAAATATATGAAGACGCGGGCATGAAATTCGCTACTAACCGCAACAACAATGACACCATCGAAGCCAACGCGCCGAAGATGGCCGCCGAATGAGCTTACGGCATATCGAACGCAAAAAAGCGGTCCCTCGGGACCGCTCTTTTTTAATCGCCGTCCGATCGTTTCAGCGGTGCGCGCCCCGAATCGTTGTTGTCGACCATTACCTTTTGCAGCAGGTCGAGGAACCGTTTTCGGTCCCGGGCGCTTAGGCTGTCGGTGAAACGGTCTTGTGCGCGTTCCATCGCGCCATGCGCGTCCTTGACAAACCTGCAGCCTGATTCAGTGATGGCGTTCAGCTTTGCGCGGCGGTCCCGTTCGCTGTGCAGGCGCTCGATAAATCCCCGACGCTCCAACCGTCGCAGGACGTCGGCGGCGTTGTTGCGATCGATCCCCACTTCCGCTGCGACGGAGACTTGGTCAAGCGCCTTGCCGCGATAGAGCACGCTTAGCACCGCGTACTGCACTGGAGTGACGTCGTAATCACCGCATTCCTCCAGAAAGACAGCAACGTGCAGCTGGTGCAGCCGGCGGATCAGAAATCCTGGCCGCGACCACAGGTCTGTGTAGGGACCACCGTCCCCGAACTTCCCGTTACCGGTATCGTCGGTGCTTGCCATGATCATCCGGTTCTACACGATGGAACCTGCCGGCCATAGAGGGGACGAGTCGGGGAGACAAAACGCGCGCCGTTGCCTAGAATTCCTGCAATAACAGCAAACGGAATATTTAGGGACGCATCATGGAGTTCGGGATCAGCTTCTTCCCCAATGTGGGGCCGGACGAAAAATCGGGGCAGGACCACTGGGGCGAAGCGCTCAGCCTCGTCGATCTCTGCGATTCCCTAGGCTACACGCATGTGCGAACCGTCGAACATTACTCTCACCCGCATGGCGGCTACAGCCGCAACCCCATCGTTTTTCTGACGGTGGCTTCGCAGCGTACGAAAAACGCGCGGCTGGTGACCGGCGCCGTCCTGCCGGCGTTCAACAACCCGCTGAAACTTGCAGGCGAAATCGCGATGCTGGACGCGATATCGGGTGGCCGGCTGGATGTCGGTATGGCGCGCGCATTCCTGCCGCATAAATTCGAGCGTTTCGGGGTCAATCTGGACGAAAGCCGTGGACGCTACGAAGAGGGAGTGCAGCAAGTCCGTGCCCTGTTGTCGGAAGAAAATGTCAGTATGGAGGGCAATTTCCACACCTTCAAAGACGTCACGTCGCTGCCGCGCCCGACACAGCATCCGCATCCGCCGATCTGGGTTGCGGCAATGCAGTCAGAGGAGAGTTTTTCCTTCGCCGGCCGCAACGGGTTCAACTGCATGGCCAACCCGATCGGCGGGGCGAAGATGAGAGATTTGCTAGGTCTCTATCAGGATGCATGGAAATGCGCCGGGCACCCGGGGCGCGGCAAGGTTGCGCTGGCTTTTATGATGTATTGTGCGCCGACAACAGAGCAGGCCATCGAAGAAGCGGGTCCTGACGTGAAGGCGTATTTTCAGACGCTCGCCGACGCGGCATCTGACTGGTCCAGCGGCTCGAGCAGTAAGGACTATCCCGGCTACGAGAAGATGGTCGAAATTCTGTCGAAGGAGGACATTCATACACAGCGCGAGAAAAGTGCGGCTTTCGTCGGCAGCCCCGAGGAATGCCGGGACATGATCTCGGATTTTTATACACAGACTGGCGGGTTCGATATCGCGTCTCTGCAGGTCAACACCAAGATGATGAGCGTCGATAAGGCGCAGGCGTCGATGGAGCTGTTCGGCAGAGAAGTGCTGCCGCAATTCGCCGACGGGTAAAGGAGAGAGGAAAATGAGCAAATCCGAATTGCGGCAGGCGCTGGAAGCCGCCGTCGACGAGCGTCACTGCGCCGATCACCCGATGTGGGACAAACTGGCTGCCGGGGAACTGGGGCGGAATGCCTGTATGGGCTGGGCGGTTGAGCATTATCACTGGATCTCTAAAATGCTCACCGAGGCAACGTTTCAGATTTGTTCCAAAGCGCCCGCGGACGTGATCGAACTGGAGCTCGAGAATTTTCACGAAGAGGAAGACCCGGACGAGCCGCACATGGAAATCGTCCTTCAGTTCGCGGAAGCCAACGGTGCCGATCTGTCCGCAGTGAGAACCGGCGAGGGTCTGCCTACGACTCGGTCTTGGGCGGCGTGGCTGAAAAACGTCGCGAGGGAAGAGGAGTGGTATTGCGGCATTGCCGCGATCCGCATCGGCACGGAGTCGCAATCGCCACGTCTCTACAGCCGCGTACTACCATCCCTGCGAGAGAACTACGGATTCGACGAAGACGCGATCAAGCATTTCTGGCTACATTCCGAGGTCGATATCGAACACAGCAACCGCGGTTTCGATATTCTCGACCGTCATTGCACGACGCCCGAGATGAAGGAAACCGCGATCCATTTCGCCCGGGAAAGCGCACGCATGCGTTGGTTCTATTTCGACGGCATCTATCTGCATTACGAACAGGGCTACGCGCTGCAGTAGGGCCTGGTGGGAGCGCGCAAACCGCGAACGCGCGAAACCCTTTGAACACCTGCGACGATGCTTTAGGTTCGGCGCGCAATTCAACGCGCGTCAGAGTTTCCGCTCCGGATGATAAGACGTAACAACCGTTTCACTCTGACAATAGAATAACATGCAACACGGGAGATAAAGATGCGTTTCGTTTCATTCAAAAAAGACGGCAAGAACAAGCTAGGTGTGCGCACCGACGCAGGTCTCGTCGATCTGTCCAAGGTCGATAAGAAGATTCCGACCGACCTCAAGGAACTGATCGCGCAGGGCAAGGGCGCCATGCAGCGTGCTGGTCGCGCCGCCAAGAAAGCGAAGCCGAGCGCTATCGTGAAAGGTCGCGTCAGCTACCAGTTGCCGATCCAGAACCCCGACAAGATTTTCTGCATCGGTCTTAACTACAAGGATCATGCCGCTGAAGCCGGCCTGAAGATTCCGACCTATCCGGTGGTGTTTACGCGGTTCGAAACGTCTTTTGTGCCGCATGGACAGGCGTTGATCCGTCCGAAGGCATCAAAACACTTCGATTACGAGGCCGAAATGGTTGCGGTGATCGGCAAGAAGGCCCGTAACATTAAGAAATCTCAGGCCCTCGAATACGTCGCAGGCTATTCGGTTGCCAATGAAGGCTCCATCCGCGATTACCAGATGAAGGCGTCGCAGTGGACCATCGGCAAGAACTTCGATGCGACCGGTTCCATCGGCCCTGATTTCGTGACCGCTGACGAATTACCGGCCGGGGCAAAAGGTCTGAACGTCCAGTGCCGCCTGAACGGCAAGGTGCTTCAGGAAACCAATACCCGCGAAATGATCTTCGACGTGAAAACGCTGGTCTACGAACTCGCTCGCGCAATCACTCTGATGCCAGGCGACGTCATCCTGACTGGAACCGGCGCCGGCGTTGGTTTCGTCCGCAAACCGCCGATCTTCATGAAGCAGGGCGATACCTGCGAGATCGAGATCGAGAAAGTCGGTCTGCTGTCGAATCCGGTTCGCAACGAGAAGTAAACCGGCCTTTTTGGGCGAATCCAGCCGCTGCGCTTCACCGGAAGTTTACTGGCCGGGGCGTGGCGGCTTTTTATATTTGGCGCAGGAAAAAGATCCTGACCCTAGAGTTCCACGTCGACTACTGGAATGACCTGGTCCAGCGCGTGGCCGGTAATTGGAAAGACCCGTTTAAAAGAACGAAAAAACCCGGCGTCGGCGCGCAGCCGTGCCCTGCCACATTTTCTTGAGATAATCCCCCAGTTTATACTGCGGCTGCCTCTAAGCCACCGCGGAATTTGGGCATTACCTTTTCGGCAAAAAGCCGCATCGATTTTTCCGCAACGCCGACGTCCATGACGTGCGGCATAAGATGTAGAGACGCAATATCGAAACCGCCAAGCTGGCGGTGGTAATCGGCGATCATGTCGGCGATCTCGCCCGGCGATCCTGTCCAGCAGATTCCGCGTTCGAGCTGGCCGTCGAAACTGTCTTCCTTCAGCGCCGCGATCATCTTGTCGTATCCCTTGTAGTCTTTGGTACTCGCGCCGTTCAGCCAGCCCGATGCCGCATCGACCAGCCGTTCGAGATACGCATTCAGCAACGGACGGTATGTGTCCCGCGCCGTCTCACCGTCCTCGTTAGCGAACATCGAAAATGACAGCATGATCTTGCCGTTGCCCGGATGTCCTGACTTTTTCCATTCTTCTCGATAGACGCCAACAAGTTCGGCCATCGTACCGCCACCCATGGGAATACCCATGATGTAGTGACCGTTGCGGCCCGCGAATTCGAAAGACTCCCGGCTGCTCATCGCCGCCACCCAGAATGGCGGCCGCGGTGTCTGTGTCGGCCGCGGCAGGGAGGTCACGTTCTCAAAACTATGGAACTTTCCGTTTCGCGTTATGTTTTCGCCTTCCAGCAGCGCCTGGATCTGTTCAACACCTTCTTCATAACGGGCTCTGCTTTCTTCGATACTGATATCGAACTTTTCGAACTCGATGGGCAGGAACGCGCGCGCAAAACCGATTTCCAGCCGACCGTCCGAAAGCGCATCCAGCATGCCAAGTTCTCCCGCTACTTTCAGGGGATTGTTGAACACCGGCAGCACGGCACCCGTGACCATCTTTGCTTTCTTCGACCGCTGAGCTGCGGCAGCCAGGAACACGACCGGATTCGCGCTGTAGCCGCCATAAGGATGAAAGTAGTGTTCGACCGTGCGCACATGGGTGTAGCCCAGTTCGTCCATCAGGCCGCACAGATGTAAAGCGTCTGCCCAGTAGGCCTCCGCCGACTTTTCGTGCGGCGCGCAGCTAGGGAAAAAATTAAGGCCGAATTCCATTGAGCTTTCCCGATTTTTCTGAGCTTAACCTGCCAGAGCCAGAGTGTGCTAGTGGCCGATAAATTTTTTTGTCTCGGGTCGGTGAACAGGTGAATTCCGAGAAGATAATGGAACTTTATTAGTTCCGCGATTCGCCATGCTGCATGAAGGCGCGGATGGTGATGGCGGAGAAGGCACTCGACCTGGAAATCAAAACGGTCGCCTCCGATGCGTTCGAACACTGTTGCTCCGAATACCCGGCGCTGAACCCGAATAGTCTCGTTCCGACGCTGGTAAATGAAGGGCGCATCATCATTTAATATTGCTGAATATCCCGACGATGTGTTTCCCGACCCGCCGCTGCAACCCGAAGACCCGTTTGCAAAATCCGAAATGCGCGAATGGTTGTTGCTGCATCCTAACCAGGATCGGCTGCGGGGTTATCTCGCCCGAGTAACGCCGTCCGTCAATGTGGAGGGTCAGGCGGCGGCCCAAACGGGGGGACGGATTTTCATATCGATCCGTTCGAGAGTTTTTCTTCCAAATAAATGACGATATTACGCTGCGCATTCAGGAAGAGGGCAAGGCGCGCAACGTCAATGTCCGCGGAGGCGATGCCTTTATGTTGCCGCCCTACGTGCCGCACTCGCCGGATGCGCCATACCGGTACGGTTGGCCTGATCGCCGCGCGCAAACATCATCAGGACGGTCCGGAGTATGCGTAAGCCTGTAATATTAAAATCCAATCAATAGTTGTTCCGGCAGTAGGTGTTCATCGATATTCTGTGATGCGACATGCCGCCGGTATTCGAGGCGTATTACTGCGATCCGTCCAATCGGCAATGTGACTCCTGCGGTCATAAAAACCCGGGCCGCCGAACCGACTACAGGGAGATGGGATGTTCGATTTTACCTTTGGCGATATCACCGTAACCCGCATCGTGGAAATGGAAATGCCCATGCTGGGCGCGACGACCTTTTTTCCTGAATGGAACGACGCGGCGATCGAACCGCATCGCGACTGGCTGATCCCGCGTCACTTCGACCCCGCATCCGGCAATGTAGTTATTAATATTCAGGCATTTCTGGTACGGACGCCGCGCCACACGATCCTCGTCGATACCTGCGTTGGCAATCACAAGCCGCGCAACCGAGAAATGTTCGACAATGCGTTGTTTCCGTGGATGGATAATTTTCTGGCACTCGGCGTTGCGCCCGAGGATATCGATTACGTGCTGTGCACCCATATGCACGTAGATCACGTTGGGTGGAATACCAAGCTGGAAGACGGCCGCTGGGTCCCCACTTTTCCCAATGCCAAATACATCTTCGCGCGGACCGAGCTTGAGTTTTGGAAACAACAGTCGGAACAGGACCAGATGACCCGCACAGGCGATTATATCGTGGACAGCGTCGTCCCGATCTTGGAGGCCAAACAGGAAGTGCTCGTCGATATGGATCATCAACTCGACGACGGTCTGACCCTTCAACCGCTGCCCGGCCACACCCCCGGGATGGTCGGTCTGAACATCAATTCCGGCGGGGCGGAGGCGATCCTCTGCGGTGACATGATGCATCACATGATACAATGTCATATCCCGGACTGGAGCACGGTCGCCTGCGCAGATATGGAAGCCGCGCGCGTCACTCGGAAGGCGTTTCTCGACCGCTATGTAGACACTGACGTGACCATTGTCCCGTCGCATTTCCCCAACCCGACAGCGGGCCTGATCGTAACCCACGGCGATACGTTTGGGTTCCGCTACATCGGTGAATAGTTAACCCCGGTTTGATTAAGTTCGATCATACTCTTAGCGTGCACATCGTCGGTATTTCGTCGACGGTAAGACGATCGATCCTTTGGCGCTTGTAGAGAGGAAACCTGGCGTTGACAGCGCGATTGAGCCCCAGTATGTTCCGCCGCCAGTCAAGATGAAATACTGCGTTTGCGGTGAAGGGTAAGGCAATGAAAGTCGTTAATTCGCTAAAATCGGCCAAAAAGAGAGACCGTTTTTGCCGGGTCATCCGACGTCGCGGTCGTACCTACGTGATTAACAAGCGGAACCCACGTTTCAAGGCGCGTCAGGGCTGATCGCCCGCCGCATAAGTCGTTTCCAAACCGCGCCGTCTGGCGCGGTTTTCGTTTGTGTAGCACTCAAGTAAACTGGCTACTGCAACTGCCGGACCCGATCCTAAATGCATATGCCCGATCCCGATAAAACCGTTCTGTCCCGGCGGACCGAGATCATCGCTGCGTTGCGTAGAATCGTGCCAGGCGAGGGCGTCATCGCCGAAGAAGAAGAGTTGCGGGCGTATGAATGCGACGGGCTGACAGCGTACCGGCAACTGCCGATGATTGTCGTTCTGCCGGAGACGACGGCGCAGGTGTCTGAAATTCTTAAATACTGTCATGGCGAAGGCATAAAGATCGTACCCCGTGGTGCCGGTACGTCGCTTTCTGGCGGGGCGTTGCCGCTCGAAGACGGGATCACGCTCGGCCTTGGCAAGTTCAACCGCATTCTCGATATCGACTATGACAACCGCTGCGTGACCGCGCAGCCAGGCGTCACCAACCTCGCGATCACGACAGCGGTTGCAGGAGATGGTTTCTACTATGCGCCCGACCCGTCTAGCCAGATCGCGTGTTCCATTGGCGGTAATGTCGCTGAAAACTCGGGCGGGGTGCATTGCCTAAAATACGGGCTGACGGCAAATAACCTGCTCGGCGTGGAAATGGTGCTAATGGATGGGGAAGTGGTGCGCCTGGGGGGCAAATACCTGGACTCCGGTGGTTACGATCTGATGGGGATCGTTACCGGATCGGAGGGCCTGCTAGGTGTTATCACCGAGGTCACGGTGCGCATCCTGCGAAGCCCGTCGACAGCCCGAGCGCTGTTGATCGGTTTTCCGTCCAGTGAGAGCGCCGGAGACTGCGTGGCGGCCATTATAGGCGCAGGAATCATTCCTGGAGGCATGGAAATGATGGACAAGCCGGCGATTCATGCGGCGGAGGCTTTCGTCAATGCAGGCTATCCGATGGATGCCGAAGCGCTCCTGATCGTCGAGCTGGACGGCCCGGAGGTAGAGGTCGACGAACTGATCCAAAGAGTGGACATGATTGCCCGCGAAAATACTGCGCAGTCAGTGCGCATCAGCTCGAGCGAGGACGAACGGAACAATTTCTGGGCCGGCCGCAAGGCGGCATTCCCGGCCGTGGGGCGAATCTCGCCCGACTATTACTGCATGGATGGGACCATCCCGCGCCATCGTCTGTCCGACGTGTTAACTCGGATGACTGAGCTTTCGGAGCAATACGGCCTGCGGGTGGCTAACGTGTTCCATGCTGGCGACGGTAATCTGCATCCACTGATCCTTTACGATGCGAATACACCTGGCGAACTGGACAAGGCCGAGGAATTCGGGGCCGAGATTCTGAAACTTTGCGTGGAGGTGGGCGGTGTCCTGACTGGAGAGCACGGCGTGGGCGTCGAAAAACGCGATTTGATGGGCGAGATGTTCACTGAGACGGATCTAAAACAGCAGCAAAGGGTCAAATGCGCGTTCGATCCGACGCAGCAACTGAATCCCGGAAAGGTATTCCCCACCCTGCATCGCTGTGCCGAACTGGGCCGGGTGCACATTCACGAGGGTCAGACCCGCTTTCCCGATATCCCGAGGTTCTGACGACCCAGATGTCGGAGAAATTCACCCCGCAAACGCCGAAAGAAACCTGCGAGATCATCTCCGATGCGCTCGCCGCCGAGACGCCAATTGAGATCTTTGGTAGCGGTTCCCGTCGGCTGATCGGCCGACCGCTGGAAACCGAATACGCGCTCAGTACCTCCGCGCTCAAAGGTGTGAACCTTTATGAACCCGATGAACTCGTTCTCCGCGCCGGGTCGGGCACGCCCATGTCCCAGCTAAGAATGCAGCTCGACCAGCATGGTCAGATGCTGGCATTCGAGCCGCCGGATTACGGTCCGCTTGTTGGTACGCCGGCGGATTCAGGATCTCTGGGCGGCGTAATTGCCGGCAACCTGGCGGGACCGCGACGTATCAAGGCGGGGGCGGCGCGCGATCATTTTCTAGGGGTTGACGCGGTCTCCGGGCGGGGTGAGTTGTTCAAGTCAGGCGGACGCGTGGTAAAGAACGTCACCGGGTACGATTTATGCAAGCTGATGGCTGGGTCATGGGGAACACTGGGTGTCATGACCGATATCACGGTCAAGGTTTTGCCGGCGCCGGAAAAAACGCGAACAGTATTGGCCGCCTGTGTCGATGCGACAACGGCCGTGTCTGCGATGACCGCCGCATTATCGAGTCCGCATGAAGTATCCGCGGCCGCATGGGTTCCACAAAATATCGCCCTGCGATCCGCCGTATCCTATGTGTCTGGTGCAGGGACCGCGCTGGTGGCGCTTCGCGTCGAGGGTATCGGTACTTCTGTTGATGCGCGCTGTGCGTCTCTGCGGGATGAACTCTCCGCGTTCGGTGACGTTGATGAACTGCATTCCCATAATTCCGAGGCTTTCTGGGAAGAAATCAGGGATGTACGTTTCTTTGCCGATGACGGCGGGGGCTCTTCGCTGTGGCGTATCTCGGTTCCACCGGCGGACGCCCCAAATCTGTTGGACGGGTTACACAAGGATATCGATCTCGAAGCTTTTCTCGACTGGGGCGGTGGGCTGATCTGGGTGCGGGTTGCGCAGATGCAAGATGCGGGTTCCTACGTGATCCACCGGACCATGGGAGGTACTAGCGGGCATGCGACCCTGATTCGAGGTAACGTATACCAGCGGACGCGCGAACCGGTATTTCATCCGGAACCTGTTCCCGTCGCGCGTCTGACCCGGAAAATCAAGGAAGCCTTCGACCCGAAGGGTATCCTCAACCCCGGCCGTATGTACGAAGGCGTCTGATCTGTGCAGACGAATTTTTCCCTCGCCCAGCTGGCGGACGCCGATGTCGCCGAGTCCGAAAAAATACTGAGGAACTGCGTCCATTGCGGCTTCTGTATCGCAAACTGCCCGACGTTCGTTTTGCTGGGTGACGAACTCGACAGCCCGCGCGGACGTATCTACCTGATCAAGGACATGCTCGAACACGATCGGCCCGCGAGCGACAGGGTAGTGAAGCACGTCGATCGTTGTCTGTCCTGCCTATCCTGCATGACCACTTGCCCGTCGGGCGTGAACTATATGCATCTGGTCGATCACGCACGTAACCATATCGAACGAACCTATAATCGACCCGCTTTCGATCGCGCAGCGCGTGCGATGCTGGCGGCGGTGATGCCCTATCCCGGGCGATTCCGTGTCCTGCTGCGACTTGCGAAACTGGGAAGAGCTTTCTCCGGGCTAATGCCGGGTAGATTGAGGGCTATGCTCGCTCTGGCGCCATCGACGCCGTTGTCTAAACCCCTTGCGGCGGGACGGATCGTCTGGCCCGCTGAAGGCGAACGCCGCAAACGCGTTATCCTGATGCAGGGTTGTGTGCAGCAGGTCCTTGCCGCGCGTATCAACGAGGCGACGGTGCGCCTGCTGACCCGCCTTGGATGCGAGGTTATCGTCGCGGACGGGTCCGGGTGCTGCGGGGCGTTGACACATCATCTTGGCCGTGAAGCGGAGGCGTATGCGGCGGTAAAAGCGAACGTGGATGCCTGGACGGCCGAGATGGAGGTAGCGCGGTCCGGAGGAGGGATCGATGCGATTGTTGTCAACGCGTCGGGTTGCGGCACCACCGTCAAGGATTACGGCTTTATGCTGCGTACCGATGAAGCCTATGCTGACAGGGCTAATGAAATAAGTATGCTGACGCGTGATATTTCCGAATTCCTGACCGAACTAGGAGAGATACCCGCCGCTGAGCTGCCCATCGACCGCGTCACCTACCACAGCGCCTGTTCTCTGCAGCATGGCCAGAAAGTAACGGCGGCGCCGAAAATCCTGCTGCAGGCGGCAGGGTTCGACGTCACGGAACCGGCAGAATCTCATTTGTGTTGCGGCTCCGCCGGGACCTACAACATGATGCAGCCTGACATCGCCAACCGGCTGCGCGACCGGAAAGCGGACAATATTTCCCGCACCCGGCCGGAGGCAATCGCCACAGGTAATATCGGGTGTATGATGCAATTGCAGGACGCGGTCGATGCGCCCGTCGTACATACGGTGGAATTACTGGACTGGGCGACAGGCGGGCCGGCGCCGGCAGGTTTAGACGGCGGATGAGGAAATTTATGCATTGGGTGGCAACGGTAGCGACCATGACTTTTTTGGCGCCGGCCCAAGCCAACCAGAACGATGCGCGATTATCGGCGCTATTTGATCAGCTTATAGAGGCCCGGTCTACCCAGGATGCTGCCCAGGTCGAGCAGACTATCTGGCAAGTGTGGTTGCTGTCCGGGAACCTTACTGCAGATGCCCATGTTCACCCTGGCCTGCTGGCATTGAGCGACGGCCGTAACGAGGGTGCGCTGGTCGATTTTACGAAGGCAACGGAGGTACAGGCCGACTTCGCCGAAGCCTGGAACAAACGGGCGACCGTGAATTACCTGCTCGGCAGATACGATGCGGCCGTTCTCGATATTCAAAAAACGCTCGAACTCGAACCCCGGCATTTCGGTGCCTTGTCCGGTCTTGGCCTGATCAACCTGGCGTTGGGCCGCGAGCGGGAAGCCCTAAGGGCCTTTGAGGCGGCGTTGCGGATTCACCCGTTCATGCCGGGTGCAAAAACCCATATCCGCGAATTACGGGATAGGGTTCAGGGGAAGGGTATCTAGCAAGCACTCTGCTTCACCCGAGCAAAGCTATGCAAATGGCGAAAGCGGCAATTTCCCGTTATTGCCCGCCAGAATTGCGATAATGGAACCGAGATGACTTGACCGGCAACAGCGTCTCGGAACTTGATACGGTCGGGACAAATGCCGAAATCCTTTTCGAAACGAATGGAAACGGCATCCTGGCCCTCGTCAGCTTCGGTGAACTGCCGCCGCCGTCCGAATGTTCGCTCGTAACCGAAACCGGGATGTTGGCTGTAATGGCCCTGCGACTGGTCGGACGTGGTTTCGCGCGCCGCCGCCGCGGTCGTTAAGCCAAATTATTCAGTACGCTGCAGGAAGAACTCTCTCGAAACACAGGCTGTGATATCGACGCCAGGGTGCAGTTCGGAGGATCTATATCCGAACCAATTTCGTACCGTTAGTTGTTTATCCACGCGATCCGCAGGATATTCGTCGCTCCGGGGGTGCCGAACGGTACGCCCGCCGTCACTACCAGTCTTTCGCCTTTTTGGGCAAGGTTCTCTTCGCGGGCGATACGACATGCCTTGTCGATCATGTCGCCGAAATTGTGGACATCCTGCGTGATTACGCCGTGAATACCCCAGACAAGTGCCAGCCGCCGTGCGGTTGCCCGAATCTCGGTTAGGCAAAGTATCGGCACGTCCGGCCGCTCGCGCGCTGCGCGCAGCGTGGTGGAACCCGACGTTGTATAAGTGACTATCGCCGCGGCGCCGATGGTTTCGGCCACCTGCCTGGCGGCAGCGGTGATCGCATCGGGTGCGGTTTGTTCGGGGTCGGGATGGGTTGTATCCATGATCGCGCGATAGGCATTGTCGCGTTCGGTCCGGGCGATAATGCGGTCCATGATCGAGACGGCTTCGACCGGGTAATCGCCTGCCGCGGTCTCCGCTGACAGCATTACCGCGTCGGCACCGTCATAGACGGCGGTCGCCACATCGGAGGCTTCGGCCCGGGTCGGGGCCGGCGCACTGATCATCGATTCCAGCATCTGGGTGGCGACGACGACGGGTTTGCCCGCTTCTCGGCATTGTCGGATGATCTGCTTCTGGATCCCCGGCACATCTTCGGGCGGAAGTTCGACCCCCAGATCGCCGCGGGCAACCATCACGGCATCCGACAAAGGAATGATTTCGTCCAGGCGGTCGATGGCCGCCGGTTTTTCCAGTTTCGACAGCACGGCAGCCCTGCCCTGCACGATCTTTCGAGCCTCGGCTACGTCTTCCGCGCGCTGCACGAAGGACAGCGCAATCCAGTCGACCCCCAGTGTCAGCGCGAATTCCAGGTCGGCACGATCCTTGTCCGTCATCGCTGCAACAGGCAGAACCGCATTCGGCACGTTTACGCCTTTGCGATCGGTCAAAATACCGCCGGCGGTGACGACCGTATCTGCGAAACCGTCGCCGACTTCCGTCACACGAAGCCGGATATTGCCGTCGTTCAGCAGTATCTGGGTATTTTCCTTCAGCGCTGTAAAAATTTCCGGATGCGGCAACGGCGCGCGATCGCGGTCGCCGATCAATTCTTCGAGATCGAGCCGGAAAGCCTGATCTTTCTGCAGATCGATACCGCCTTTCGCCATCAGGCCGACCCGTAGCTTCGGCCCCTGCAAATCAGCTAGAACGGAAACAGGCCGTCCGTATTTGGCCTCTATCGCGCGGACGGCATTCATCCGTGCCTTGTGTTCGGCATACGCGCCATGACTGAAATTTAATCGAAATACATCTGCACCGGCGACGAACAGCTCTTCGATCTGTTCCTGACTATCGCTCGCAGGCCCGAGCGTGGCAACGATCTTGGCGCGCCGGATCCGTTTCATGTGCGGGTTATAGAACAGGTATCCTGCGTTATCCACCGGATATCAGGATGGCGCGGAAATCGTTGATATTCGTTAGCGTGGGCCCCGTTCGGATCAGGTCGCCCAGCACGTCGAAAAACGTGTAGCTATCGTGTCCGTAGAGCATTGCGGTGGCGTCCAGGCCCGCCGCGGAGGCACGGCTCAGCGTATCGGGTCCGATTACTGCGCCGGCAGCGTCCTCGGTTCCGTCGATACCGTCTGTATCGCATGCGATGGCGTGGATGCCTGGGGCGCTGTTCAGTGTGATAGCCAGCGCCAAGAGATATTCGCAATTGCGGCCGCCGCGCCCATGTTCGCCTGAAACCGTAACTGTCGTTTCTCCACCGGAAATGATGACCCCGGGCGATGAGGATTTCGCGAGCCGCGCATGTTTGCGTCCGAGATCGCGAGCCTCGCCCTCAAGATTGGCCCCCAGCATGATCGGTTCGATTCCCGCTGTCCGTGCAGCATCGGCTGCTGCTTTCTGTGCGTCCGCGGGACGGGCAATCAGGTCGAACGTGGCGTCTGTAAGAACCGGATCGCCGGGTTTGATGGTTTCCCAGCTGTTTTCGGCTAGGGCTTTGCGGGCATATGCCGGCAAATCGATACTGCGCTTGTCGGCGATTTCCAGCGCATCGGCGCAGCTCGTTGGGTCGCCGACGGTCGGTCCAGAACCGATGACGGCGGGGTCGTCGCCCGGAACGTCGGAAATTGCCAGTGTCGCGACGCGAGCGGGGTACGCGGCAGCGGCCAGACGCCCACCCTTTATGGCAGACAGGTGCTTGCGCAGGCAGTTCATTTCGTCGATTGGGGCACCCGACCGCAACAGCGCCCGCGTAATCGCTCGCTTGTCGTTCAGCGCAAGACCCGGGGCAGGCTCGACAAGTAACGCGGATGCTCCGCCCGACATGAGAAACAGCAGCAGGTCGTCTTGGGTGAGGTTACGCGCAAGGGTAAGGAAACGTCCTGCGGCGGCACGTCCGGCATCATCCGGCAAAGGATGGCCTGCTTCGATTACCTCTATGTGTTCGCAGTCGATGCCGTGTCCATACCGGGTGACTGCCAGCCCTGATAGCTCGCCGTTCCAGTGCGTTTCTACGGCGTGGGCCATGGACGCACCAGCCTTCCCAGCGGACAGAACGACCGTTCTGCCGGAGGGTGGCAGGGGCAGCCACGCGGGAAGGACGATTGCCGGATCGGCTGCCGCAACGGCTGCGTCGAAGAGATCGTGCAGGAATTTCAAGGGAGCCGGGGGTGTCACCGCCGCGTGCTCCCTCGCCGTGCAAGCATGATTCCCACCAGTACAATCATACCACCAACTGCCTGCAGCGGTCCGATCCTTTCGTTGAACAGGACCCACGCGACCAATGCGGCAGTGACCGGCTGAACCAGGAGGCTGACAGACGCGAACGCAACAGGCAGATGGGCCAGCGACCATGCTATCAGACCCTGCCCAAATACCTGTGGCCCCGCCGCCAGTGCTATCAGGAACGCCCAGCCGGCGAGGGTGACCGGAAACAGGTCCTCGCCGCTTGCGAATGCGGCCGGGACCATGCAAATCGCACTAACCGGAATCGCCAACTTCATGATCGTGATGGTCGAGAACCGCTTTCGCAGGCGTTCGACCGACATTTGGTAAGCCGCGTAAAACACGGCGGTTAGCACGCCCAGTAGGTCGCCGAAGAAATGATCCTCGCTGAGGGACAGGCTGGCCCGCGAGAGAATGAGCACACCCGTCATCGCGGTGGCCAGCCCGATCAGATAGGTGCCGGTGACCCGCGTACGGAACAGCAACCAGCCACCCAGTACGACAAAGACGGGTGCGACGTTGGCCAGCAGCGTCGAATTTGCCACCGTGGTCATCTGAATGGAGTAGTGCCACGCCATGATATCGGCCGCGAGATAAAGCCCCGCCATACCGATCAGCAGGAAATCGCGCAGGGTTTTCGGCTTCTCGTCGCCTTCCGCAGCGTCCTGCCGGGGCAGCGTGGCGGCAATCAGCCAGTAGAGCGGGATGGCCAGCAAAAACCGGTGAAATCCAGTGGCCATGGGGCCCAGTTCGCTCAACCGGACCAGAATCGGAGCGAAGGCGATAGTGATCGCGCCCACGAATATGGCGAGGATTGCAATGCGCTCGCGCTGCAGGCGGACGGTATCGGGAAGGACTGTCATGGGTCCGCCTTATATCGGCTGAAGCGGCTGCCTCCAACGCCGTTTTGCAAGGCCGCGCAATCCGTCCTATATCAGAACTACACACTGCCAAGGAGAAACCTCATGGACGACCAGACCCGTATCGAGCTTGAAGCCGCCGCTTTCCGCAGCCTCGTCGATCATTTGCGCGAACGGACCGATGTCCAGAACATCGACCTGATGAACCTTTCCGGCTTCTGCCGCAATTGCCTAAGCCGATGGTACCAGGAGGCCGCCAACGAAAAAGGCATCGACATGGACAAGAATGGTGCACGAGAAATCGTGTATGGCATGCCGTTTGCGGAGTGGCGCGATAAGTTCCAGAAGGAAGCGACGCCGGAACAGCAGGCCAAGTTCGCCGAGGCCAACAAAGGCCATTAATCCACAGGGCTACGGTCTGTTTTCCACCGGAAAATCGCCGTTTGTGGATAACCGGACGACCCCGTTTCTTTTCGATTCGCAGGCCTCTCACTACTCTCGCGATCAGTATCACGGGACACCAATGGAGTACCACCATGGCTGAAGGCGGCCCCATCGCGCAGGACCGGCTGCGCTCGTTCATCGAACGCATCGAACGGCTCGAAGAGGAGAAAACGGCACTGATGGCCGACATCAGAGAAGTCTATTCCGAGGCCAAGGGCACCGGGTTCGATGTCAAGACCATGCGCAAGGTGATCAGCTTGCGCAAAATGGAGGAAAGCGACCGCCAAGAAGCCGAATTTCTGCTCGATACTTATCTTTCGGCGCTTGGCATGCTCGATCGACCCATGGAGTCAGCGCAGGCAGCCGAGTAGGTACTTTTTTAAAATATCAAGAATAAGGCCGGTCTCTGCCCGGCCTTTTTTATCGCTCTGCGCAGGCTGAGGTCTCTCTGATCTGAGACTCGGGCTAGAATTTCTCCACCCAGGGACGCAGCTCTATTTCCCAAGTCCAAGAGGAGCGGTGCTGGCGGTGGACGTGCAGGTAATCCCTGGCGATCTCGTCCGGCAGCAGCATGGCGTCCTCGCCCCGTTCTGAGGCGCGGCTGTCGCCCGGTCCCTGCAAGACTCCGCCGTCGATCACGAAATGGGCGACGTGAATATTCTGCGGCTGTAGTTCCCGTGCGAGCGATTGCGCCAGACCGCGTAGACCGAACTTGCCCATCGCGAAAGATGATGAATTCGGATAGCCCTTCACGCTGGCGGATGCCCCGGTCAGCAGAATCGTGCCGCTATTACGGGCGATCATCTGCTTGGCTGCGGCCTGTGCGACGAGAAATCCGCCGAAACAACTGATCTCGATGGCTGTGCGCACGGCTTCCGGATCCAGATCTTGTACCGGCCCCCGCGCGCGGTTCGAGGCGTTATAGACCACTATATCCGGCTCGCAGATATCGGCGGTAACCGCGGCAAACAGGGTGTCGACCTGCACGGCATCCACCGCGTCGCAGGTATAAGACTTCGCGCCGGTCTCGTTGCACAGATCCGACAGCTTCCCTGTGTTTCGCGCGGCGATGGCGATATTCATGCCTTCCGCAGCAAACAGCCGCGCCAGCGATGCGCTCAACCCTTGTCCCGCGCCGACGATCAGCGCCGTTTCTTTTTTTGCCATGAAATTACCCCTTTCCAGATAGCGCGCCGGCCGGCCGCTCGTGCCGGCATGTGATTTGAAGGTTCCTAGCTCGCCTTTGGTGGCCTGATCCAAACATGGTTGACCACCTTATTGACGCGATCCGTGGTGCGAATGACGTTTAATAACGTGTTGATTTCCTTTTGCGACCGGCCCGCGCCAATCACGTATACGACTCCGTTTACGGATCGCCAGCGGTAATTGATCGACCGGATTCCCTTTGTACCCAGCAGCTTCACCTTCAGCTTGGTTTCGATCCACAAGTCGTTCGCGGCGGCACCCGGTCCGTAGTCGCTGGTGACCTGCAATTCGTTGATGATGCGTTTGACGCCCTTGACGCCGCGCACAAGATCAGTTGCCCGCTGCTTATTCTTGGCGAACTTTACCGTACCTGTCAGCATCACAACGCGCTCGTAAACGTCGGTTGAAAGCTCCGCGAAGAGATCGCTGTACTGCTTGCCGATCAGCGCTTCATTTATGTCGAGGGTGATGGCGGCATCGTCGCGCAACGTCTGCAGTGACCGGTCTTCCGCCGGCGAAGACGCAACGTTGACCAGCCCTGTTGGCTGGGTGCAGCCGGTCACAACTGCCATTGTGGCGGCAACGGCGAGCAGGCTCAGTATTCTGGGGAATGCTATCACGGTCGGGCCTCCTTTGGGCGAGTGTAGGACGCAGCGACATCGAAATGCCAACGGATTTCTATCCCTATAAATAGGGATTTGCGGGAATCATAAATGCAAAATCCGCAAAGGCCCGATTTTTTTGCAGAGATTTTACCGCACGTATAAGGCCTCGAGGGCGTCTCCGTAGCGATCTTTGATGATATGTCGGCGGATTTTCAGTGAGGGTGTCATCATCTCGTTTTCGATCGTGAACCCCTCTACCGCGGGGATGAAGCGGCGTACCCGCTCGATGACCGAAAGCTCTTTGTTTACCCGGTCGATAGCGGCGGAGATCGCTTTCCGGAAATCTTCGTCATTGGCTAGCGCCGCAGCATCTTTCGGTTTTCCGTTCTCCTTCGCCCAGTCGGACATGAAGTCGGGGTCCGGGACGATCAGCGCAACTAGATTGGGTTTCCGGTCGCCGTAAACCATCGCTTGGGCAATTTCAGGCTGCAGCGTCAGGAAGCCTTCGATGCGTTGCGGCGCGATATTGTCGCCGCCTGAATTGACGATGATGTCCTTCTTGCGATCGGTGATCATAAGAAACCCGTCTTCGTCGATCTTTCCGATGTCACCGGTGTGCAGCCATCCGTCAGTAATGGCTTCCGATGTCGCTTCGGGCATATTCCAGTAACCCTGCATTACCAATTCGCCCTTGACGAGAATTTCGCCGTCATCGGCAATCTTGAGGTCAACGTCGACAAAATGCGGGCCAACGGTATGAATTTTGTTCTTGGTTGGCAGGTTGCAACTGATGATGGGGGCGGACTCGGTCTGCCCGTATCCCTGCAACAGCGGCACATCTAGCGATTTGAAAAACGTGCCGATGTCGTAGTTCAGCGGCGCGCCGCCGGAAACCATCGCTTTCAGTTGACCGCCGAAACGGCCAGCGACCTTCTTGCGGACGAGTTTGGTTAACAGAGGGTCGAGCAACGCGTCGCCGAGGCCCAGCCGTTCGCCTTCGTATTTTTTGCGTCCGGTTTCGACGGCCTTCATGAACAGCTTTTCCGATAAGCCGCCCTTTTGCTGAACACCTCTCACGATGCGGCCATGCATCGTTTCGTACAAACGCGGGACCGCCGTCATAATCGTCGGGCTTACCTCTTCCATATTGGCGGCGAGTTTGTCGACGCTTTCCGCATAGTAAATTTGCGCCATGATCGACAGCGGAAACATCAGCCCCGCCGTGTGCTCGTACGAGTGCGACAGTGGCAAAAAAGACAGGAATTTCTCGTCGTCCAGTCCCAGCTTCAAAAGCAGATGGTATGCGCCCTTGCAGTTCGAGATAATAGCGCCGTGGCTGAGCATCACGCCTTTCGGTACACCGCCGGTACCCGACGTGTATATCAGGCAGGATGTATCGCTACGGGTGATGCTACCAACGTTCGGCACACCGTCTCCGCCAGTTGATATCAGTTCGTCCCAAATATGTAGCCTCATGCCGTCTGGCGGGTCGGGCAGGGGCTCCATCGTGATCACAAATTCGAGGCCGACTTCCGCCGCCGCGGGCAAAAGGTTCTTTGCCAGCGCCGGTCCGGATACGATTGCGGCCTTCGCTCCACTGTCCCGAAGGATATGAACGTGATCGCCGACCTGGTTAGTTGTATAGGCCGGCACGGAGATACCGCCGGCAGCCATTATGGCGATATCGGCGATTAACCATTCCGGCCGGCTCTCCGCGATTAGCGCCACCCGGTCACCCTTCGATACGCTGAGTGACGCCAAGGCGTTGGTCAGTGCGGTTGCCTTTTTGCATGCATCCGACCCTGTGGTCGGTCGCCAGTCGCCGCCGCATTTGGCCCATAGAAACGGCCGGTCTCCGATTGCCGACGTGTTGGCGAAAAACATGGCCGGCAGGCTGGTCAAATTATCGTAATCCATCGTTCACCCTGTTGGCGTTTGGGTTTGAAGAACTTATATCGTGGGTAGCAGAATGGAACTAGACATGACCACCGCCATTACTCAGGATATTGCAGTGCTGGGCGACCTACCCCAATGGGACCTCGCCGACCTTTACCCTGCGACCGACAGTGCCGAACTGGCAGCAGATCTCGACCGCGCAGCGAAGGCATCTCGCGCGTTTTCGGACAGATGGAAAGGCAAATTGGCCGGTTTATCGGGAGACGTTCTGGGCAAGGCCATCGCCGAATACGAGGCGATCGACGAGATCATGGGCCGTATTATGTCGTATGCGCAGCTAGTGTATGCTGGGAATGTGTCGGATTCCGAAATCGGGCAGTTCTACCAATCTATGCAGGAGCGTGTTAACGACATTTCAGCCGATATCCTGTTTTTTTCGCTGGAACTGAACGAAATCGACGATAAGACGGTTGCCAAGCAGCTCAAATCGGCCCCGGCGGCGAAATACAAACCATGGCTTGACGATATCCGCGCTTTCCGGCCGCATCAGTTAAGCGAAGAAATAGAACGCCTGCTGCATGACAAGCGGGTCGCGGGAAAGTCGGCATGGAGCCGACTGTTTGACGAGACCATGGCCGACATGCGTTTCGAATACGATGGCCGGCAGCTGACTTCGGAAGAGGTCATGAGCATGATGTCGAACCCGGACGAAGGCATTCGTAAGTCGGCGGCCGAGGTGCTGGGCGGTAAGCTGGGAGAACATGCACGGACGTTCTCGCTGATTACCAATACGCTGGCCAAGGATAAGGAAATCGAGGACCGCTGGCGCAGCTTCGCGCGCCCAGAGTCGTCCCGAAACCTAGCGAACCAGGTCGAGGACGATGTCGTCGACGCGCTGAACGCAGCTGTGACTGGATCGTATGCGGATCTGTCGCATCGTTATTACGCGATGAAGGCCGCCTGGTTAGGAAAGGAGCAGCTTGATCACTGGGACCGCAACGCGCCGTTGCCGGATGCTGATAACAGCGTCATTCCCTGGGACCGGGCGACTGAAACTGTGCTGGCAGCTTATCGCGATTTTTCGCCCGACCTCGCCGAAATAGGGCAAAGATTTTTCGACAACGCGTGGATCGACGCGCCGGTGAGAGAGGGGAAATCTTCCGGCGCATTCGCGCATCCAACTGTGCCGTCGGCGCATCCCTATCTGCTGCTGAATTACCAAGGCAAGATGCGTGATGTCATGACCTTGGCGCACGAACTGGGGCACGGGTGTCATCAGGTGCTGGCGGCTCCTCAGGGTAACCTGATGGCGGACACACCGCTAACCCTTGCTGAAACCGCGTCCGTTTTCGGCGAGATGCTGACTTTCCGAAAGATGCTCCGTGTGCAGGACGACCCCGCGCTGCGCAAAGTGATGCTGGCCGGCAAGGTCGAGGACATGCTGAACACGGTGGTCCGCCAGATAGCCTTCTTCAATTTCGAACTAAGGGTTCATACCGCGCGGCGCGAGGGCGAACTGACCGCTGACGACATCTGCGATATCTGGATGGAGGTGCAGACCGAGAGCCTCGGGCCGGCCATCCGGTTCGAAGATCGCTATCGATGGTACTGGACCTACATCCCTCACTTTATCCACTCGCCGTTTTACGTCTACGCCTATGCCTTTGGAGACTGCCTAGTGAATTCCCTCTATGCGGTCTACGAACAGGCGGCGGACGGATTTGCCGAAAAGTATCTCGACATGCTGCGTGCGGGTGGATCGCTGCGTCACCGGGAACTGCTGGCGCCGTTCGGTCTCGATGCCTCGGATCCCGCGTTCTGGCAGAAGGGACTTGATGTCGTTCGCGGCATGATCGACGAGCTGGATGCTATGGCGTGACGGACGCCCCTGAAAATAATTCGCTAGGTGGCCGGGCGCGGCGTTACGCCAAGGTGGGGCGTGCGGTTGGAGGTCTCGCGGCAAGGGTTGCGGGTGAGCGCTATCTCGGGCTTAGTCTCGACAAGAGCAAGCATGCGGAAGACCTGAAACAGGCGCTGGGCGGGCTGAAGGGGCCGCTGATGAAAGTCGCTCAGATCATGTCGACCGTTCCAGACATGCTGCCCGAAGAATACGTCACTGAACTTGCGGAACTGCAATCCAACGCGCCGGCTATGGGCTGGCTGTTCGTTCGCCGTCGCATGACAACAGAGCTGGGCGCCGGCTGGCAGGACAGGTTCGCCAGTTTCGAAAAGGAAGCCGCGGCGGCGGCTTCCCTGGGGCAGGTTCACCGCGCGGTTGGTCCGGACGGGCGGGCTCTTGCCTGCAAGCTGCAGTACCCCGATATGCGGTCCGCGGTGGAAGCCGACCTGAAACAGCTCAAGATTGTATTCTCTATCTACAGCCGCTACGACAAGGCCGTAGATTTCAGCCATATCCACCAAGAAGTTTCGGACCGCCTGCGCGAAGAACTGGATTACGAGCTGGAACGCAGACACATCGATCTCTACCGCTTGATGCTGCAAGACGAAACCGGCGTGCAAGTGCCTGATCCCGTTCCGGCTCTGTCGACCGACCGCCTCCTGACGATGTCTTGGCTAGATGGTAAACGTCTGCTCGACTGGGTTGATACTGACCTGGAAACCCGCAACCTTGTGGCGGAGAACATGTTCCGGGCATGGTACGTGCCGTTCTATTACTACGGTACGATCCATGGCGATCCGCACCTCGGGAATTATTCGGTGCGCGATGACGGGTCGATTAATCTGATGGATTTCGGCTGTATCCGGATTTTCCATCCCCGATTCGTGAAAGGTGTGATCGATCTCTACCGGTCGCTGGAGACTGGCGATCGCGATCTCGCCGTACATGCTTACGAGACTTGGGGGTTCGCCGATCTGTCGAGCGAGGTTCTCGATACGCTGAATATCTGGGCCGAGTTCGTTTACGGCCCGCTACTTGAAGACCGGCGCCGGAAAATTCAGGAAACCGACGGCACCATGTACGGCGCCAAGGTCGCCAACAAGGTCCACGCTGAGCTGCGCCGCCTCGGCGGCGTAACTCCACCGCGCGAATTCGTCCTGATGGACCGTGCGGCGATCGGCCTTGGCTCCGTGTTTCTGCATCTGAAGGCGGAAATAAACTGGCACCGCCTTTTCCAGGACCTGATCGGCGATTTCGATGTGGATAAACTGGAGAAACGCCAGGCCGCAGCACTTAAAAAAACTGGGATTTTACGGCCGGACTGAGTCAGCGACCCGATTCCCATAAATTGCAGCCTTACTATTCAGGGAGTATCGAATGGACGTGAGACGGGTTGTCACCGGACACGACGAGAACGGCAAATCCTGCGTATTAATTGACGATGTGGCCTCCAACGCGACGTCCCGGCGCCTTGGGCACGATTCTCGGCTGATCTGGGTGACAGATGCTGCACCCGCATCCTACGACGGCAACGAGGATGCAGGAGCGCGCGCGATCGGCCGCCCGCCGCCGGACAACGGCACGCTGATCCGCATCCTCGAAATTCAGCCCGGCGTTACTGCGGAACCGCATTTCACCGAAACCATCGATTACGTTATCGTCATGTCCGGAGAGATGGACATGGTGCTGGATACCGAAACGGTGAAGCTGAATGCCGGCGACGTGCTGGTGCAGCGCGGGACCACGCATAACTGGGTTAATCATGGCCCGAAACCGTGTCGGTTTGCCGCAATTCTAATCGATGCCGAGGGTACGGATCGGGCCCCAGTGACTAATTGACAAAGACCTTCCATTGGCAGGACCTGTATCGGTAGAGCCCGGGCGGTTGCTACTGCAACCGTTAGGGGGTTCCGTTTTTCATGGCATGTACTAGAAAGAATTACAGATTGTTTTCCCAAATTATCCGAAATCACGATTAGCATGACGAACCAGACGCAATCCCTCGAAGAACCCGCAACGACCGTTCAGCCTGACGTGGATGCCGTCGTGGTGGGCGCCGGTTTCACTGGGCTCTACATGATGCACCGGCTGCGTCAGGAAGGAATCACCGCGCGCGGTTTCGACGCCGCACCGGATGTAGGTGGGACATGGTACTGGAACCGATATCCCGGCGCGCGCTGCGACATCGAGAGCATGCAGTATTCATTTCAGTTCGACGAAGACCTGCAGCAGGAATGGCGCTGGACCGAACGCTACGCGTCGCAACCGGAAATTTTGGCCTATATGGGACATGTCGCCGACCGCTACAATCTGCGACGCGATTTCACTTTTGACACCCGGATCGAGGCGGCGACATTCGACGAGGCGAGCCATACCTGGATGGTCGAAACCGATGGTGGCGAAAAAATACGCACGCGCTATTTCATCATGGGCGTCGGCTGTCTGTCGGCACCGATCCGCCCGACCTTTGAGGGCGAGGTCAATTACAAAGGCGAGGTCTACCAGACCAGCCTTTGGCCCAAAGACCCGGTCGATTTCACCGGCAAGCGCGTGGGTATTATCGGAACCGGCTCGTCCGCCATTCAGTCGTTGCCATTGATCGCTAAAGAAGCGGAACATGTTTATCTGTACCAGCGGACGCCCAATTTCGTCGTCCCCGCACAGAACCGGTCGCTGAGTGACGAGGAAGTTGCGTTGATCAAGTCCGACTACAAGGGATTTCGGGCCAAGGCCTATGCCGGACTGACCGCGTTCCTGTTTCCGCGTCATGATCAGTCCTATTTCGATTTATCGCCTGAAGAACGGCGCATCCGGCTGGACGAACAATGGGAAATTGGCGGCCTGCCGTTTCTGGGCGCCTTCAATGACATCCTTTTCGATGAGGAGGTCAACGCCGAGGTCGCGAAATACTGGCGCAGCCGGATCGACGAGATTGTCGAAGATCCGAAAATTGCCGACTTGCTGACACCGGACGAATTTTTCGGCTGCAAGCGCCTGTGCGCCGGTACCAACTATTACGAAACCTTCAACCGTGACAATGTCAGCCTGATCGACGCCAGCAACCTCGGAATCGAACGCCTAACCGAAACCGGTCTGCGCGCCGAGGGTGTCGACTACGATCTCGACGCTATCGTCTATGCCACCGGTTTCGATGCCATGACCGGGAGTGTGACGCGGATAAAGATCACAGGTACGAACGGCCAGACCATCCAGGAAAAATGGGCAGATGGCCCCGCAACCTATATCGGCCTTACGATTTCGGGATTTCCCAACATGTTCAACATGGTCAGCGCCGGCAGCCCATCGGTCCTCGCAACCATGGTGACTTGTGCCGAACAGCACGGCGACTGGGTGGCGGACTGTCTGGTTCACATGCGCGACAACGGCCTGACCCTTATTGATGCCAGGCCCGAAGCCGAGCAGAGCTGGGTTGATGAAGTGAATCGCGCGTCCCAACATTCGCTGCGGACGAGATGCGACTCTTGGTATGTCGGATCGAATGTCGTTGGCAAGGCGCGCGTGTTTGCGCCCTATATCGGTGGTTGGCCGCCCTATGTGCAGAAATGCAAAGACGTGGTCGCGAACGGTTATGAAGGGTTTACCCTGGAGAGCCTGTGACCAGCCGCGAGGATATTGCCCGATGCGTCGCCGACCAGGCGGCCGATTGCGGGGTCGAGTTGGTCGCCAGCCTACCGGATAACTGGATGGCGGAAGTCATCCGCACCTTCGAGCGTGACGACCGGTTTCGCCACGTCCCGGTGAATCGCGAGGAGTCGGCCGTGGGGCTATGCTCGGGGGCGTTTCTGTCGGGGACAGGTTCGCTGGCGGTGATGGGCGCATCCGGATTGATGACGCTTATCTATGCGATCACCAAGATCAACTATACCTATGAAATCCCGATGACGATCTTGGCGACGCTGCGCGGCGCGCCGGGGGACAAGGCAAAGTTTCACGTCTCTAACGGGCTGTATTTCCTGCCGTCTCTGGACGCGATCAGCCTGACCTACAAGGTGATCGACAGCGCCGATAAAATTACGGAGATCGGCCGCCTCTACGACCACGCGCGTACCGTCAGCCGGCCGACCGTGGCCATTCTGACGCGCGACGTGTTGCGCGGCGAGGCCTGAGACATGGCAATACCCTATCGCGCCGCTTTTCAGTTCCTCGCCAACCAATGGGCCGACGAGCTGGTCGTGACGTCAGCCGGTAATTCCTCGCAGATGTGGTGGGACGTCACCCGCGATGCTGACCGGGTGTTCTATCTCGATGCCTCGATGAGCCTGTCGACACTGTTGGCCTCCGGCGTTGCCTATGGAGTGCCGCAGGCAAAGGTGTGGGCTTTCATGGGCGACGGCGCCTTCGCAATGAACCCCGGCATGCTGATGGTCGAACGTGATCTCAATCTGCCGAATTTTACCCATGTTCTGCTGTCGAACCGGGTTTATGGTGGAACGTCTGACCTCGACCTGCCGAACAAGCGAATCAACGACTATGTCGGTATGGCGAAATCCATGGGACTGGAGCGTATCTGGTCGTTTGAGACGCTATCCCAGCTGGAAGGCGATTTTGATGCCGCGTTTCGTGGTAACGCTGAAGGTCACCGCTTCGTGGTGCTGGAACTCGACCCGTTCACGCCCGATGATCACGCCATCGAGGAACCGCCGATGGACGGTCCGGAAATCAAATTCCGGTTTGGCCGCTACATTGAGAAAGTGTACGGCGCGAGGGTGTTTACCGGACAGTTCTAAGCGTCTAAATGCCCAGCTTGAGAAAATCTGGACAGGAGTTAAGCCCTAGGGCAGTGAGCTGTTGAGGCGGGTTCGCACTGGGTGGAAACGTTGCTTCTGTTGGTTTATGCGGCGCAAGTTTAAGCCATTCCATAGTTTTGCGCCGTCGCGCTAGGCGTTGCGATGTTATTTTCGCCGAACGTGAGCGGGAAGCAAGCGGCAGTAATCGCGCAGACGATCAACGTCGACTTTTAAGGGTTTCTCGATGTCAACTCAGTGCCGCCGCCATATGATCCCGGCACCGGCCAAGTCGTCCTTACATACGACGACGCCCCGCCTCTCAGTATCATGGACCAGGCAGTAGACAGCATTTTTTTCTGGTTACCCATGGGCGTGATCGATACCGGTGACGTCTTCTTCGACCTTTAGATTGGTGTCATCGTAACCCTGGGAGACGATTGGAATCCGGGTGGGATTACGTCAGCCAGCGGCCAGTTCATCTACGTTGATGGCGTCGGCACCGCGCCTTTTCCCGCCGGCAAAAACGCCTCCAGCGGTGGCCTGACAAGAACGACGTAATAGGCACCGAAAACCATCTCGTCGCTGGCGTCGCTGGTGCTTCTCGGCTTCGGAATACAGGCTATCGGCCTGAAGCGCCGCCGAGTATGAAATTAAAGAAGCGTATCTAACAGATCGAACGACCGCGCGTGCGCCTGCTCCGTCGGTCCAGCTGAAAACAATTCCTGTCGATGCGTGTTGGCAAAGGCGTGATCGGCGTCGTAAACGTGGAATGTGATGCCCGGCAGACCCTCCAGCGCATCGCGGATAGTATCGAGCAGCTCCAGCGGTACGTGATGGTCGTGATCGCCCGCGTGGAAGATCGTCGGACAAGAAATATTCGGTCCTTCGTCCAGGAAATTGTGTACCTCGGTGCCGTAATAGACCACCGCCGCATCGGGATTTAGGCGCGCCGCCGAGAGATAAGTCAGTGTGCCGCCCATGCAGTAGCCGACGACCGCGATCTTGCCATTGCATTCGGGCCGGGCCTTCAAATTGTCGATCGCTGCCGAGATGTCCTCCACAGCCTTATCGTGCTTAATCTCGCCGCGAAAGCGCAGGCCTTTTTCGCGCTCTTCCGGAATCCGGTAATCGGCAACAAATCCAGGTTCTAGCCGCCAGAACACGTCGGGTGAGACTACGCAGTATCCACGCGAGGCAAACTGGTCGGCGACCTCTTCGATCCAGGGCGTGATGCCGAGAATCTCGTGCAGCATGACGATGCCGGGTCCAGGTTGCGCGGGCAGGGGAGACAGATACGCGCCGAACGCCCCACTGCTGTCTGCCGCGTCGATATCTATCCGTTGTCCCATTACGTACCCCTGTTTTCGCCGGCGCGCGCGGCCCATCGCGGGATTATTTCCGCCATCGCGCCGGTAATATTCGACAGCTCCGCTGGCGTTACTGTAAAGGGTGGCATGGTGTAGATCACGTTGCCGAACGGGCGCAACCAGATGCCCGCATCGACGAACTGCCCTTTCAGCCAGTCGAGATCATGAAGGTTTTCCACTTCGACCGCACCGATGGCGCCTTTGACTCGGACGTCGGCGATGCCCGGCAGATCCGCCAGCGGTGCCAGTTCCCGTTTCAGCTGTGCCTCGATTGCGGCGACCTGTTGCAGCCGGGGTTCGGTCTCGAACAGGTCGAGCGAGGCATTGGCGGCGGCACAGGCCAGCGGGGTTGCCATATAGGTGGGGCCGTGCATCAGGGCGGCGTCGGCATCTTCCGACAGAAATGCCTCGAATATATCCGTCGTCGCCACAGTGGCTGCGAGATTGATCGCGCCGCCGGTCAGCGCTTTGCCGAGGCAGATGATATCCGGCGCGATGTTGGCTTGGGTGTGGGCGAACAGCGAGCCCGCGCGCCCGAAATTGACGGCGATTTCATCGCAGATTAGTGCCGCGCCGGCGTCGTGGGCTGCCTCGGCAATGATTTTCAGCGTTTCCGGGCCGTGCATCTTCATGCCACCTGCGCATTGGACAAGCGGTTCGACGATGACGCCCGCGATTTCGTGCCTGTAGATTTCCAACAGGTGGTGGAACTCAGTGGTGCTTGCCTTGTCGCGCGGGATCGGCGCGATCACCTGTTC